>JGI24710J26742_10000154_pt1 | contig 61236 bp, 48 predicted proteins | sample BioPla2DNA2_FD_26742 | JGI IMG/M metagenome (IMG submission 26742) | reverse complement strand
GGAGGTTTTATTTGATGACCTATGTAGAGATTTACACAGACGGTGCGTGTAAGGGAAATCCGGGGCCGGGTGGATGGGCGGCTATTTTAGAATGTCGTGGCGTAGAGAAGGTTTTGTCTGGTGGCGAACCTTTATGTACGAACAACCGTATGGAGTTAATGGCGGTAATTAAAGGTTTAGAAGCGTTAAACAGACCTTGTAGAGTAAAGATAATTAGTGATTCTAAGTATGTTGTAGATTCTGTTACTAAGGGTTGGTTATTTAATTGGCCGAACAGGGGATGGCGTAACTCGTTAAATGAACCTACACCTAATAAAGAGTTATGGCAGCGGTTATTATTGTTATTGGAAAGACATCAAGTAGAATTTGTATGGGTTAAAGGACATGCTAACAATCCGAAGAATGAACGCTGTGACGCATTGGCTGTGGCAGAGAGTTTGAAGTATAGCTAAACAGTCATAATACATATTAGTCAGTGTACTGTAGTAGATACTTATTTGAATTAAGGATGTATGCATTATGTAAGCTTATGGTTATTTATTACCTGAGAATAGGTTACCCGAGTTTAAGCAGGGTTGGGTTTTAGTTCCTGTAAAACATTCTAACGAGATACTTAGAGCAACTAAAAGTAAGCATACAATTATACTAGGTTTAAATTTACAGACAAGACAGATGTATAGTAAAGATAGCTGTCAGCCGTATAGGTTGGAAGTGCTTTATTTGGGTTAAGATTAGATATACTAAGGGAGGTTACTTATGATTAAATACAATGTAGTAGATTTATTTGCGGGTATTGGTGGATTGAGTTATGGTTTTTCTGTCTTGCCCGAATTTAAGATACTGATAGCAAATGAACTAGAGGAACAGATATCGAAGGCCTATACACTAAATCATCCTGATGTAAAGATGTTTAATTGTGATATAAATGAGCTGACTGAGAATACATTGTTAAGTTGTTTAGGAGATAGAAAGATAGACGTGCTTGTAGGAGGACCTCCTTGTCAGTCGTATTCTACCTTAGGTAAGCGTCAAATGGATGAGAGGGCTAATTTGTTTCTGCAGTATAAGCGAATATTGCAGGTTTTAACTCCGAAGATATTTGTATATGAGAATGTTGTAGGGTTATTAAGTATGAATAAAGGTAAGTTATTCAAGCAAATACAAAAGGAGTTTGCGAGTTTAGGTTATACTATCAAGTATAAAGTTTTAAATGCGGTTGATTATGGTGTACCTCAATATAGAGAACGAATTATACTGGTAGGAATGAAAGGTGAGAATACTTTTGAATATCCACAACCTACGCATGGAGAGGGGTTAAAGCCATATATAACACTTAAAGACGCTTTAGGTGATTTGCCTGTTATTAAAAGTGGTGAATCCAATGATACATATGCTTGTGGGGTATATAACGAGTATTTAGAGTTTGTGCGTAATAATGGAGAATATTTAACCGAGCATATGTCACCGAAAAACGGTGAACATCTGATACGAATAATGGAAGCTTTAAAAGACGGGCAGAGTAAAGATGATTTACCTGAGAATATAAGGCCGACAAGTGGTTATGGTAATACATATGCGAAGTTATGGTGGGAGAAACCTGCAACTACGATTACTCGAAATTTTGCCTGTCCGTCTTCGTCTAGGTGTATACATCCAAGAGACTCACGAGCTCTAAGTGTACGGGAGGGAGCTAGATTGCAGAGTTTCCCAGATAATTATAAATTGCCTGAGTCAAATACATATAAACGATTAGCTTTAGGAAATGCTGTACCTCCGTTACTATCTATGAGTATAGCTAAGCAAGTTTTAATTGTTTTGAATGAGTTACGGCAGTAATTTAAAAACTAGTAGGAGGATAAGCATACGGATAGTAANGTAGTATTTATAGAGGACACGGTTTCTACTTTATTAAAGACGGAGNAACNGTTAACTGGTATAGAAGTTAAGCACACTTTATGGTTTAACAGAAAGCTCTCAACTAAGGTTGGGAGCTTTTTATTTGGGCCTTGCTCAATATATAGTCATAAAAAGTGTGAGGTGTAGTGCTATGCGATTACTAATTGGAGGTTCTCCGTGTACACATTGGAGCTGTGCTCAAACAATAAATAGAGAGATACATGCAGAGGGTATGGGTTGGGAGTTGTTTCGTAACTTCTTGATTGCGAAAGAGAAATTTAAACCTGACTACTTCTTATATGAAAATAATATGTCAGCGTCTAATGCCATTAAGGAGCAAATAAGCAAGACATTGGGTGTGGAGTTGCAGCCTATACAAAGCTTATTAGTCACGCCTCAGAGTAGACATAGGTTTTATGCTCATAATATACCTAATGTATCTCAGCCGACAGATAGAGGAGTAAAATTAAGTGATATCTTAGAATCGGGGGTACCTTTAAGAGCAGAAAAGACGAGTTGTTTAGACGCAAATTATTTTAAGGGCGGTAATCTAATTAAATTCCGTAGACAGAGTTCCGAGAGATTGGTGGTTGCTGAGGAATTGGTCTGTTTAGGCGAGTCTACTCCTTTAAAAAACTTACAAGGTACAATAGTGGATAGGTTGCTCAAAACCAAAGAGGCGACTACTCTTTACATACCTGTGGGTGTCGCAGATAAGAAAGGTAAAGTAGCTTTTATTGGCTTAATGGATTACAAAGCGTATTCCGACGTTGCACAGAGACCCTTAGGACACCGAATACCTATTGAAGTAGAGGACACTTCTAGGGGTGTTTATGGTTATGAAGTCAAAGACGGTCAAATATTAGCTGGGGATGGGTGGCATAATGTAATTTTAGACAAGGACGGTATTTATTTGGTACGACCACTTACTGTTGTGGAGGCCTGTAGACTACAGACTTTACCAGACAACTATTGTGACGGGGCAACTAAAACAGCTGCACTTAGGGGATTAGGTAACGGCTGGACGGCTGAGATAATCATACATATATTAAGTCATATACCTGTGGATAAGAGTACACCTATCGAGGTCTTATCTATGTATGATGGGATAGGCACAGGGCGTTATTGCTTGGATAAGTTAGGTTTTACGAATGTCACATACTATGCGTATGAGATAGATAAGAACGCTATACAAATAGCTACCAATAATTATGCTGACATACAAGAATACGGTGACGCCTTTGCTGTGCGTGATGATGATTGGTGGTTGCAACGATAAAATAAATCAAGGAGGTTAAGCAGGTAAATATGGATACACAAGTACAGGAGTCTTTAAAGTATTTATATCAAGCAGTTAGATTACTGTTGTGACCTATTTGATAATTTCTACGCTACAACGGTGGAGTTAGAATGTGCTATTATTACAGTAAGAATATGTTCTGTCACATTAAAATTATAAAGAAAGGGATAGTTTTCATATGAGAATATTAAACCAGAGGTTTAAAAAATTATCGTTACTACTTGCTCAAGCACCAAATGAATATGTTGAGGAAATAGAGACAAGGACGCTTTCAGATGAATTGCATTGGACATCAATAAAAGGAATGAATATGCTCTACACCGAAGATAACATAAACAGAAAATCATTACACCTTTTACTGGAAGATAACAATATATATTTAACGGTAGCTTCCGATAACATTTATAGACTAGAAGAATACAGTGAGATTTTTAATAACATTTATAGACTAGAAGAATACAGTGAGATTTTTAAGGTTACAAACATGAAATTTCCTATATATTTATATGAAAAAATGTTTTCAATATCCAACCAATAATTATCCAGACATACAGGAGTTCGATGACGCCTTTGCTGTGCGTCAGGATGACTGGTGGTTACACCAAAAGTAAGCAACGGTGGTATTAAATAATAGTTTAAAGGGGATTTATTTTATGAAAGAGCAAGTTAAAGAAGCATTAAAGGTTTTATCCGAGGATATAGCTAACACAGTTAGTGAAAAAACCATTGAGTCGAGTATCACTATGCTTAAATCTATGGCTAAAACGCCACCTAGTGACGCTAGTGACGATTTTCGTACAGACTTGACTAAATATGTGTTAGAGAAGATTTCTGCTGAATTTGGGCGTTTAGTGGCTCTTATAGAGAANTCNGAAGGTACTTCTAAGGAAGAAGCGTCTACCGAGATTAAGAAAGCTTTACAAGAGGAACTCCATACCTTACCACTGAGCAGCATAGAACTTAACTTAGGTGCTTTTAAATCTTTATTAATGTTAGGTTGTACCACTGTGGGNGACTTATTAAAAGCTAATCCTATTGATATTATGGATGTCAAAGGTATGGGTACCCGTAGTTGTAATTCTATAAAGTTATTTTTCTATCAGCGTGGAATTGATTGGCCGGGTAACATTACAGACCAGCAGAGACTTGACAGGCGATATGAGAGATTAGACGGTCTTTCATTAAAACAGTTAGCTAAAGGGATACAGATACGTCAGGGTTATGGCTCTCCTAAGGGTTCTATTAGATGGGTAGATGTGTTGACTGTAAGAGAACTAAGGGAATACACCGAGGCCCGTCTTACCAAGACTTGGGACGAGGAGTTGTATCCTTTTGAAATAGACGCATTTAAGAATGTGAAGTTGTATAGTAAGCCGTTTTTAGGGGTGTTAAACCAAATAGGTATTATTACGTTTAAAGATTTATTAACTCTTACTGAGGAGAGTTTAATTCAACGGATTTCCGACTTTGGACCACCTAGTAAAGTTTATACTGACCTAGACTTACTTATCTCTAATATAAACGAAGGTTTAGCACTTATCGGTCGAAGAATTTAAAGTGTGAGGGATTATATCTAGTTACGATATAATCCCTTTTTATTTGCTGCGAACGGGTGCCTGTGGGAATTTTATAGTAGCTAGTGGATTTAATTCCTAGTAATACAACTACAAATTCAAGGAGGCAAGTATTATGAGTCGTAAGAAAAAAGTGCAAGGAAGTAAGAGTAGACCTACATATTTCACGGAGATTTATGAGCAGATGTTAGCGGACGAGACCAAATCTTTTTGGGATTTGTCGCCGGTACAGAATACGCTTCTAGGTCGAACAGTTAGCCATGTAATATTTAGAACTGTGGGAGTAAGTATGGCTAATTATTTCAAGGAAAAATATAAAAACAATGAAAACTTACCCGGACTAAGTGAAAGTAAAAATATGGCCGATGTGGCGGAAATGGAGTTTTTATCTGCGTGGAACCATGTTCATCAGACCTATGATACGTTGCAAATGGAGGCATTATCTTTTAGGGCATTAATAGCTAATCGAGATTATCAGTTGTGGTTAGCGAAGACATTATCGAAAATCCCTTACGCACAGTGGGATAAGCAAAGAGCTAGGTTTACTAAGTATAGTGGAAATCCGGCATATATTGTAGCTTTTACCGTGTGGAGAGACACAGTTAGGGAGCGTAAGTCTGATAATCCTTTTTCTTGGCTACCTGACAATTTAACTGACTTAGAGAAGTATGTGCTATCCCGAACTGTTAAGGGGTATGAATTAGACGCTGAGTTAGAGGAAACCGTGGTTAAATTAAAGGCTGAAAGTACTAAGCATGGCTCTAATGTTATGGAGTACACACAAATTAGGGTATGTAAGCTATTTAGTGGGGCTGTTATTAACACTAACCCTTATGAATTAGGTTTAACTGAGACAGGTCAGACTTATTACGAACACGCAGGTGTTTTATGGGGATTATGGGGAATGTCTTTAAAACAGCTTATAGGGGAGGCCGAAACTGTTGAAGACGTAATCCCTAGCTTAGTTAATTCGTTAGTTAATAATTATGATGTAGAGTTGTATGGTAGGTTACGTGCTTCTTATCTTAGTGATTGGTCTGAGAAGGACCCTGAGGCATTTGTTGAAGAAGATGAGAAAACTGAATCTGAATCTGAGAGATTATTAAATGAGGCCAATACGGAAATCGAGAGACTCGCTCGTGAGTTAAAGCAAGCTAATAATAATGTGGCGTCTGTACAAAAGGAACTTCAAAAACAAAAAGATAAGACAGCTAAACTTGAAGCTCAGAAAGCTTCTTTAGTTAAGCAGAAGTCTGAACTTGACGCAAGGTTGAAGTCTACACAGAAAAAGCTTAATGCTGCTATTGAACGACAGAAAGATGTGCCCGTACCAACAATGTTGGAGCCAGTAACTCCGATTAAAGTGTTAGAAGATAAGATAAATACGCTCGAATGTTCCTTAAACACAACGAACTGTCGTATAAACGACATATACACCCTTTTATCGGTGACAGGTGACGAAGATAGTGTTGAGGAAAGTTATGATAGCACAGAGAATAATTTAGGTGATTTATTTGATGAAGCTGTAAAAGGCTTTAAAGGTCGTATAATTCTTAACGGAGGTGCAAAACCTTGGCAAGACCGAGTTCGTAAGTGGTTTGAGGACCGTGGTGTTAAGGTTCGTACATATGACCTAGGAAACAGTGTATCAGGTTTACGACCAACCGATATAGTTGTAATGAATGTCATTCAAAACAAGCATAAATATTCTGTAAAGTTTATGAATGAAGTGCGTAGCTATGGAGCTAAGTTGCTTATATGTAATGTTAATAATATAGAGCAGACATTGAGAATTATATTTGATTTAGGCGAGTGCTAACGTCTTAATTNCTTTTGGGCCTAGTCAAAGAATACTATAAAACACAATAGAAATGAGGAGTATAAGTTGAGAAATGTACTTAGTTTATTTGACGGTATTAGTTGTGGTAGATTATCTCTTGACAGGGCCGGAGTAAAATATGGNCGATATTATGCCAGTGAAATAGAAAAAAGGGCATTAAAAGTTACACAGCATAACTACCCTGATACGATACAGCTAGGTGACGTAACGAAAGTAACTGCTGATATGGTGGACGGAGATGTGTTTCTTTTAATGGGAGGCTCGCCCTGTCAGGATTTATCTGCGTATAAGTATGACAGAGGAGATGTCAAAGGCTTAGAGGGTTCTAAAAGTAATCTATTTTATCACTTCGAGCGACTCTTTAGAGAAACTAAACCAAAATACTTTTTATTTGAGAATGTACCTATGAGAAAAGAGTGGGAAGAAATTATATCCGAGTTATTAGGTGTAGAACCCATTATAATTAATTCTAATTTAGTAAGTGCAGCAGATAGAAAGCGTCTTTATTGGACTAACATACCGGGGATTACGCAACCTAAGGACAAGCAGATATACATACGAGACATTATTGTTGACGCAAAGGATGTGCCCGACAAGTATTGGTATGATAAACCATTTACATATCATGGGGAATATGCTAAAGTACAGTGTACCCTAGATATCAAAGGTCATAGGCATATGAAAGAGGTATATAACATAAATGGTAAGTGTTCTACCTTAACAACGTGTGACGGAGGTAATCTGCAGAAAAAAGTCTATCAAGACGGAAGATGTAGAAAGTTTATGCCGATAGAGTACGAGCGTTTAATGAACATACCTGATAACTACACCAATGTGGTGTGTGACACAGACAGGTATTCTACGATAGGTAACGGTTGGACGGTTGATGTTATAGCACATATACTTAGTTTCTTACCTTTGGAGTATTTTCTTTAGCGCTACAAAGAGTGGAGATTAGGCCTATGGTGGTAAAGAGACATAAAATAAATAAATAAATAACACACTTACATACATTAACAAGTGAGTTAAAAGCGGATGTGATGGAATTGGCAGACATAACGGACTTAAAATTCGTGGGTAGACATACCGTGCGGGTTCGAATCCCGCTTTCCGCAATAGTATGTTACATTCACTGGTGGTTTATGAAAACTTCACCAACCACGTACGGATTTTTAGAAATCCTCTACATACCATTCTCCACAAGAATAGGTGCTATGGTGCCTATCCATCAGTGAGTTTGCATACACTTTTCCCTGATTAATGACCTTGCATCCCTTGCAAGGTCATTTTAATTTGAGTAGGTCAGTTTTACTTATAACTTAACAGTCATTTATTCGGCCGATACTACTTTTTGTGTTGTTTAAAAAGCCAGTAAATAAGGGTATGTAGGAATATAAACAAAAGTTCGTGGGGTGCCGGTCGGTGTATTAAACATAAAGGGATAGGATTTAGAAGTTTTATTTGATTGTATAGAATAACATAGTTAAGGAGGTAAGAAATATGCGGATAACAGAGTGCGTGAGTGTAACTACAGGAGCTAATCCCACAAGTTACTTTCGATTAGATGACGGTCGTGTAATACATGAAACCTCGATTGAGTTACTAGTTGCGTATGGTTTGCTAGAAAATGCAGACGAAATAGAAACCTTTAGAGGGGAGTATTTCCGTGAAATGGCTTATAGCTTACAAGGAGCTGAGGCAATAGCTACCTTAAGTGAGGGTAGCCTTTATCAAGTAATTGAAGATGATGGGATTATCGCAGGTAAAGCATTTGATTTAGGTGAATTTGAAATACCTGAGGGTATCAAGTTTGTAGGTAAGGGTGGTTTTCAAGGACTGACGTGCTTAACTAAAATTGTAATCCCTAGTAGTGTTGAAGTAATTGAGGAAGACGCTTTTAATGGTTGTTCAAATTTACGTACTGTTGTATTTAATGAAGGTTTGCGAGTTTTACAGCATAGGGCATTTGCTAATACAAACATAGAGCCAGATACACTTCGGTTACCTAATACTATTGAGAGCATATCTCGACGTAATGTGTTTCCTCAGAGTACTAACTATGTATATGTATCTCCTTTGATGCCTTCTGAGTGTCGTAGAGCTTTAACACATTGTGGACTATTAGTGAAAAATAATTATCACAGATATAGATAAGTAGAGAGGACAGGTGATGACAAGTGAAACGGATGGTAGTGGTAGGAACGGTCGCACAGACCAAGTATGCTCCAAGACCTGATTTACTTCGTGTATATCGTTTAGATAATAAAGCAATCAAAGATTTTAAAGATTCTGATATAGCCGGCGTGGTAGACAGGTTAGGTTTAGTAAATTATGCTGATTTACAAATACCTAGTGTACGTGAGCTTTATCCGATGTATTCTAAAAGTACACATACTAGGATAGTATCAGGTGCTAATGCTTGTTATGTGCTTGGTACATTTGGTGACGGAGGGTATATCTGTATTAGACCACATATATCTAATGATTTTATACGTGTAATTCCTAGGAGTCGACTTATCACCGACGTTAAGAAAGGTAATCTATACTTACTTAATGCTATTATTGAGCAAGTCGGTACTTCTGATACCATATCACCGATTGAGGGTGAGTGGGAAGACATGTCTTATCTAAAGGGCCGGGCGTTGGTAGACGCCGAGGATACTGACCAGAACTACACAGGTCGTAAAGGTGCTGAGGATAATATAGGTGCTGGGGAATCTGTAGAAACTCATGACGAGTTAGGTATGCTAAATCCTGAACAGAAAGACTTTTTAAAGAACTACTATATAGATTATAGTGTAGATACATTTACTAAGCTTGTTGGAAAGACTAGTTGGACTTTAAAACAAGACCACGAGATAGTTGAAAAGAATAAGAAACGTCGTGAGACTAAGTTAGCTAGGCTTGCTGAGTTGCGTACTCTATCTGGGGGAGCATCTTGGCGTTTTGCAGGTTTATGGGATGTAGGTTATCAGAGTAATAAAGATGAGCATAAGTGTGAGTTTGGACATAAGCTAAGATACATTTATATGGCTTGTCCTGTGGATAAAAGTTTATTACAGGCTCAACAAGACGGCACTTTATTACAGTTTGGAATAGTCTGTCATGCCGACTTCTTAAACATACCTGAGGCCGAGGCGAAGCGATTAGGTAAGTTGTTAGATACTATGTGTACAGAGATAGGTTTTATCAGTACAGTTGTAGCTAATGTGCAAACAGACCGACATAATGAGTTAATGTCTTCAATGCATAGTTTATTAAGTCGTTTACAGCAGCACGGTAATCTCCAAAAAGTAATAGGAGATAGATTAGCCAATGCGTATCAAGGTTTTGTTACACATCGCTTACCTTTGGTTGAGTCTTTTGTATTAGACGTAGTCAGTGAGTTAGAGAAGTATGGAGCTATAAATGTATTAAATGAGGCCGGTTTCGATACCAGTCTGTTTACTACAAGTTCAGTAGAGAAGTACAGCTTACCTAAACTAGTTGAAGCGGGTGGTACGGTAACTAATTGGCAGAAGCGTGATTATACTAGGCGTGTAGCTAATGCACATATATCTAGTATTAATAAAATCAATAGAGCTTATGACCCGTATCCAATAGTGTTGACTTCATATGCTGAAATGTTAATAAAGAATGATATTGCTGGTGAATACATGTATAATCCACTAGCTACTATTACGGATTATACTAAGGGTAAGAGTACCACTTACCAGCGATTTGGAGCTGACGAGATTGTTCCTCAGGTTCAAGGTGAGTGGCGTAAGTATTTATATGGTTATAACGAGGATACCCGTCTATTACGTAGAGCATGGATTGAGTACTTCACAAGGAATACTTATGTTACCACATACCTAGAAGCTATGGACGGGGTTAAAGTACCTTGTTTAACTTTGGAAGGCTTAGAGAATTATACTAAATTAGCAAAGCGAGTAGCTGCTGCGGGAGAACATTTATTAGAAGCATTAGGAGAGGACTTGATTAAAAAGATATGTAAAGAACTTTCTAATGTATACTATTATTCTTTTAAATCCGACGCAACCACAGAATTTAATGATTTAAACCCCTTAGTTTTATTAGCGNCGTTACCTAATACTGTGGAAATTGCTCAGGATAAAATGTGTAGGAGAGCTGTTTATTACGCACTTCNTCAAGGTAATGCTGTTCATAAGTTATATGAGGAATTGGACGCAACCAAAGATGGAAGTGACCCAGCGTACCTTGAGAAATTAAGAACTAGGTTTACTGTAGCTACATTACCTCCGGCTGTAAAGGAGAAAATGAAGACTTTATTGGACGCCGCACTAAACTTAGTAATTGAAAGTTCTGGGGCGATTACGAAGCTTACAGCTGAAGCTACTGCAGACGAAGTAGCTGAATGTAATAAAGGAGTTATAGACAACTTAAATGAGTGTACTGAGATAGTCGTGGAGTTGGATGATATAGTTAGTAAGTATAAGGAGGTAGACGAAGCCAAAGAGTCTTACGACAAAGCGTATGCTTATTTAATGGAACTCAAATCTGATAGTAGACAGCTAGAGGCGAAAATCCAAGTATTACGTCGTGCTGAAAGGCAGTCCCAAACTACGACTCCTACAAGGTCTAGTTCCAATCCATATAGAGGTGAAGTAATTGAAGCTCAACGTTTATCTAAGGATTTTACGGACCTTTACGACTCTTTACCTAAGGTTATGACTAATGATACCAATATACAGATAGCTGTCGATATTATTAAGCGTTTCCGTACTAAATTCAAGGAAAAAGAAGGATTTACTAGCAGGGAAGCGTGGCGTGTTTCTAATGAAATTGAGCGTTTGAAGCGACTTAAAGCTCAGGCATAGATAATTAAGAAAGCAGGTGATTATAGTGGCACAAGACCATACTAAGGACCTTTGGTGTGTAGGTGTTTTATATGATTCGCACGACGACCGCAAGGCCGGTAAAGTTTCGGGGTACCGTGTATATGGTTGTTCCGTGGAGGGTTATAAAGATATTGATGCCGTCACTATGAAAAAGCAGTTACAGCTTTATCCGAAGCGTGTACGAGGTTTACAACTTTCTTCTGCTACGGGTGAAGTTATAGGTGCATGTGGTGATATAGGAAGTTACCCTAAGTTCGTTAAAGGAGCGACAGCGAACGAAGGTGTTGAAAATATGATATTGATAGGTAAGTTGCCGGGTAGTGGTGTTAAGATATTCTTTCTAAACGGTTGTTTTTGGATAGATTACCCTACCCTACGTATGTTAATGTTACAGACAGGAACTAAATTTGCCAATGCTGAATTAAAAGGTACTGAAGATAGTGATTTTGATGCTTTAATGCCTTATGACGGGTTAAGTGTGGGTTATTATGACCCTAAGGGTGTAAATAAAGATGGTCGACCTATAAGTCCAGATTTATACGACGAAACTGCTAAGTACTTGAATTTAGCTGTTGATGTCAGTGAACTAGAGCAAGAAATAAAGAGTCAAACTAAGGATTCAGACGAGGCCGATGCTATGATAGCACAGGCTATAAAAAATGCCGAAGAAGCAGGTCTTAAGGTGATTAATCGTCATATGGATACCACGGGCGGGATTTATTTGCGTAATGCTGACGGTTATACGGTGGAGGACAGGTTACTTAGGGCAAGTCGTGTATTAAAGGTGTATGCTCCGTTTATGTATAGTGCATACACAGCTTTAAAGAAAATAGATACCTATGATATACCGACGGCGGGAGTAAATTTAACTGAGTTCCTATATAACCCACATTTTATAAATAGTGCTAGTGACGCGTATTTACAGCATTTATTGGAACACGAGATATCTCATGTTTTAATGGAGCATGTAGCACGTGGCTTAGGTCGTAATGGTCAGATATGGAATGTAGCGTGTGATTTAATTGTCAATGCGCGTATAGCAGACCAACACGGGTTGCGATTTGTAGGTGATGAGCGTCCGATTTATAGGCGAGACGCTGATGGTAAGATTATAACTAATTCTGACGGTCAGAGAGTACAGTTAGGAACTATTGCTTCTGTTTTAAATCGTTGTAATAGTACTAAATTAGATTTAAACACTGATACAGCAACTAGTATCTATCACGAAATCATTGAAGAAATGAAAGAGCAACAACAGCAACAGCAAGGACAACAAGGACAACAAGGACAACAAGGACAAGGTCAAGGTCAAGGTCAAGGTCAAGGACAGGGTCAAGGACAGGGTCAAGGACAGGGTCAAGGTCAAGGACAGGGTCAAGGTCAAGGACAGGGTCAAGGTCAAGGACAAGGTCAAGGACAGGGACAGGGTCAAGGTCAAGGACAGGGTCAAGGTCAGGGTCAAGGTCAAGGTCAAGGTCAAGGACAAGGACAAGGACAGGGTCAAGGTCAAGGACAAGAACAAGGTGGTTCTGAGGCTTATAATGACGGTTACGCTGCGGGTGTAAAAGCAGCACAAGAAGCTAAGAAACAAGAGAGCCAAGGTGTTGTAGACCCGTTTTCAGAAGACCCAAGGCAGGGACAAGGACAAGGACAAGGACAAGGGCAAGGACAAGGACAAGGGCAAGGACAAGGACAAGGACAAGGGCAAGGACAAGGGCCGAGTGAGTATGGTTCAGCAGTTGACCGTCAGGATTGGCATAAAGGTTATAGCGATGGATTTAATGACGCTTGGGGCGATGGTAGTCCAAGCATAGGAACTGAATCCGGTGGTGTTAAGAACGGAGGTCAGGCAGGCGTAGAGTCTGGTGGAACACAGTATATAACTTTCCGTGGAGAGAGAATAGCTATTGACCCTACAGATATAACGCAGACACCTGAGCAAGCTGGCATGACTAAGAAAGCAGTAGAGCAAGCTTCTAAGAACTTCCTTATAGGTGTTGTTGAGCGTCACCGTAGACAGTTTGGAAGTTTTGGTGGAGCACAGGCCGGTTACTTTGAGCGTTTAGTAGAGGAGGCACTTGCCCCTCGTGTTAATTGGAAAGCCGCTATACGTAAGCGTTTTATGGACGTGAGTGGTCGTGATAGGTCTTATAGGTCACCTGATAGACGTTTTGTTCATAGAGGTACTTATTTAGCGGGTATGTCTCAGCAAATTCCTGATATGTTGAAGAATCTTAAAATTGCAGTAGATACTTCGGGTTCTATTGGAAATGAAGATATCGGGATTATGCTTAGTCAATTAAATCAACTGCTTAAAGAGTTCAAATGTAAAGATGCTGAGTTACTTTTTTGGGATACTTCCGTAAGGGAGAGAGTTCCGTTTGATAAATATGAAGACGTGTTAAAAAATGCGAAGTTTTCAGGTGGAGGAGGTACGGACGCTAACTGTGTGTTCGCAGAGTTTGAAACAGCACCGTACTTGAATCGCCGAAAAGGTAAGCCGGGTTATATTATAATCTTCACGGACGGGTGTTTTGGAGCAATACAGGATAAGTATAAGAAGTATGGTAAAAATACCATATGGGTATTACCTGACTTTGCTACAACAAGTTTTACAGCACCGTTTGGTTTAAAGTCTGAGTTTACCGCTACGGACTCCGTTAGTAAGAAGTAGCAATGTGTGCAAGGCCTGATATGGTTTAATATCAGGCCGACACAATATTAGATAATATATGTGGGTTTGAGAAAAGGAGGTTTACAGGAGTCTGAAACCTAAGTTAATCAAATTTATTTGAAAGGTGGTATTTTTCTATGAATATTAATGCAGCAGTAACCACGCATAAAATGTTAGCCTCTACGGTTGAGCGTACCATTCAAGGTATTCGTATGTTTTATGATACAGATATAGAGATGGCTTTGGAACTTATGCGTCCTATTATTGTATTAGGTAAACCGGGTATAGGTAAAACAGTGGCGTTAAGAGAACTTGCTCAAAAGAAACTGAAGATAGGTTATAAAGAGCTTCGTTTAGCGTCTATGAGTGAACTTGACCTTGCGGGATTGCCTATGGTTAAGGAAGATGAAGATGGCGTATCCGAGACAACTTATGCAGCTAGTAAGCTGTTACCTAAGGCTTCTCGTGACGGTGAGTACGGCATACTTGTACTAGATGAGATATCGTCTTGTTCTCGTGCTGCTCGTGCTGTTGCTTTGCAGTTACTTGACTCCTCTCGTGGCGTTGGTGAGTATAAGTTACCTGATAAGTGGATATGTGTAGGATTAGGTAATGACGCCGAAGACGGAGGTATTTTCGAAGGACTTGAGGGTGCGTTCCTTAACCGTTGTCGTTGTATACGTCTTGAGCCTGATTTAGATAGTTGGGTTGCTTGGGCTGACTCTCGTGGTTTAAATACCACAGTAATGGCGTTTTTGAAATGTTACCCTGATTTATTTTATGTAGACCCTGTTGAAGGAGATACTCGTATATGTGCGTCACCTAGAGCATGGCAAGGTGTAGCTACGCAACTTGACTTTGCTGAGAAGTTAGCGGGTGGTCGTATAGACGCTAGTCAAACAGAAATGTTCTTAGCCAGTATAGCTTCGGACGTCACACCGGATATAGCCGCTCGTTTGGCCGCTTTTTATGCTTATAATGCGGAGATAATCAATCCTGAGGACATTTTATCGGGTAAAGCTAAGTTAAATGGTAAAGACGCAGGAGCTAAGGAATCTATCTACTTAACGATAGAGTCTTGTATTGCTTTATTAATCAAGCGTACTAAGGGCGTCGAGGTGTCTAAAATGTCAGCAGATTTACAGACACAGATAGCCAATTTTATTCGCTTTACTGGTATGTTACAGACAGCGAAGGGAGGCGAGGCGGCCGTAACAGCTCTTGAGCAATTACTAAACCGTGTACCTGTTTCAGCTGCCCTACTTACTATACCTACCTTCAAGAAGACATATCCAGATGAGTATAGAATTTTAGTTGGTACGGCAAGTAAGTTGACTGGTATTGCTAGGTATTAAAACATAGAGTACGCTATGAACTAATTGAAATTCGGATAGGAGGGTTATATAATGAAATTTTTAGTGAGTGCACCGTTAAGCAAGACATTAGACGGTAAAGCTGTGATTGTTACAGGTTCGGGGTTGAATTGGGAGGCGTCACAGGTGACTTTGGCTACTCTTTTAGCGGAAGCGAAAAGGAATGTACGCTATGAGAATGTGGAGTTAAAGGTTTTATCTGCGGGGAAAGCACCTAGTGCCCCTAAGGATAAGTTGATATTTGGTGACGAGAACTCTACTCGTCTGTGGATAGATACTAAACCCTATGGACCATCTCGTTTCACTACGGGCCTTGTTACTATAGTACAGGAGATTAGAGCTGAATCTAACTCAGTTTTAGGTTATGTAGTTGTATTCCCTGACGGGCGTATATTGAAGGTAGCCGAACCTGACTTATTAAACTACTGTGAAAATGCTAGGGTACAGGGTCGAAATGCTGTTCAGAATATGCAATACGTACGAGGAACTGGGACTACTGTAGCTCATTTAAAGAATTATGAGGGTCGAACAGTACCCGTGTACATACAGTATCGTAAGGCCGTTAATGCTGAGAAGACTCCGGTTAAAGTTCCAACACCTGAGCCAGCTAAACCTTCTGCGGCTACTGTATTTACGCCTGAACAACTTAAGATATTAGGTCAAGGTAAGATAGATGGTGTTAAAATTAAGGTGTACGCTAATCCTGCGTTAAGTCCTAAGCATATGGATATTATTCGACAGGTACTTGTACAAAAGAAGGACCCTACCCTAATTCTTGACCCGAATTTACCTGAGGAATTAGTAAGTTTATATGGCTATGATTTAGCTGCGGGAGCTGACATCCGTCCATATTACAATCCTGCATATACGTTAAAGCAAGCTATTCAAGTGAAGTTGGGTGTTATCCGAGGCCTTGATGTGTCTAAGTATGCTTCACCTACAACAGATGGTGACGAAATGGAACAGCTCCGTGTAAGAATGGATGCTGATATGTGGAGTGGCATAACTAACGACTAAATTGTATGCTTGTTATAGGCTCCGCTATCAGTATTTGGTAGCGGAGTACTTTATTAACAGAGGCGGGTGAAAATTAATTGAATACGGCATTATTAGAGAAACAAACAATGTCAAGGCGTATAGTAATTAATGGCGAATATAAGACAAGACGGGATAATGCTTGTTTTACAGTAACGCATGGCGATAATTCTTTTGTAGATGAGTTACAAAGGACAGGGGCTGCGGATGCTGTGTTAGGTGAGTTTATACTGCGTATAGACGGCGATAGTGAATCTGACTTTGATAGTCAGCGTCGTAAATTAGGGTTACAGCTTTCTAAATCAGTACAGGGTGTAACACGAGCTAATATAGCGTATGCTCGTTTTGTAGTAGTTAAGGGTTATTCTTCTTTACCACCACAACTAGCTGTGCGTAGGGCCGGTCTACTTAATTTCATATCAGTGTTTGGGATATGTACTGACCTTACAGAAGAAACTCTTATAAACGAAGCNTTAAGGCTTGACGTGGAAACTACTGACGGTGTCTACAACCTAGATGGAGTGTCNATGCTTTTAATTGTAGATAAAGTTTATGTTGCTGAGGCAGCAAGGCGTTGCGGGGTTTCTGAGTACATACACACTAATTTAGCAGACATAGCACACGTATTTATCGGGGTAAGACCGAAGCTTGTTGTGTTAAATTGTGGTGATTTTAGTAATGCGCATACTTCTATGGGTATTACTGAAATTGAATATAAACATATTTTGCGTAAACATTATGAACGGACTGGCTATAAGTCTATTGCCGGGACATCACCTTTCGTTATGTGGAAGTTATTATAAAAAAATTGTAGGGGGAGCTACCTATGCTTATTTTATTAAGAACTTATGCAGATAGCCTTCGTGTTGTTGATACAACACACGGCATTGAGTTAAATATGCCGAAAGAAGATATCAATGTATTATATCGTTATAGGTCCTGTATCTATCGAATCAACCATGAGTGTGAGTTAGAGCCGATAAGTATAGACAACCTTTACACATATTACAATGACATGATGTTTTATTCGAAAGATAAGCGTTCTGCATTTATCACTCTATATAGATTATCCCCTCAGTATAGTCAGACTACTCATGCTTGTTATGATATCTTTGTGTATGATAAGGGTTCTTCCCCTGAGAATAAAATCACAATCAAGAATTTAATGCTTGGAGGTGCTCGAAGTACTCATTTCATAGACGAGATGGTTTCACACGCTGATGAGAGTGGGGAGGTAGAGCTCACTTGTTATTTACGAAAACACGAGCATGTGGGGCATAAATCTTACGACGAATATAACGCTAAATGGTATTATAAACAAGGTAATTGGCGTAAAGAAGACTGGGTCTTTAAAGAGAATAGAACAGGTTGGTAGTAATAGCGAGAACCTTAATTTTTATGGGGATAATCCTTAGATTATCCCTTATTTTTATCTAAGCTTATACGGGCCTGACGAATACTAATATAAACTAGTTTACGGCGAGAGGAGCGAGCAGATAATGAAGATAACTGAAGTAGCACCTGAAACTCAGGTAACAGTTGAAGTACAGCAAGGGGTGGCGAAAATACAATTAACCTCAAAGGCGATAAAGAGTGTACGTCAAGGATTATTGGTTGAGTGTATCCGAAGTGGAGATAAAGTTATAAATTTTGAAACAGATAAGCGTGTTATATATCATATGTATATTATAGATTCTGCAACTAATAAAGTGCGTGGGTGGACAGATATTCAAATAACACGGGTTTCTGTTAAAGGTAAGAATTATCATCTTATAGTATCAAAAGCTGATTCCAAGCCAGTTAATCGTAGGGATAGCTTTCGAGTTTATATAGGAATAAAAGGTATAGCACATTTAGGTAACCACCGAAATGCATGTGAAGTAATGGTCAAAGATTTGAGTGAAAGTGGTATATCCCTTATCACCAAAGACGAGGTTGAGCTTAATTTCTCCACACCTATGAGAGTAAGTTTTGTTGACACTGGTTTAAAGGCAAAATTTGATTTAAGTGGGATTATAGTACGAAAAGAGGCTTTACAAAACGAGTGCTTTTTATACGGGTGTACACTTAATAATAAAGAACCAAACTCTAAGCTCTCTAACTACTTAGCACAAAAACAGAGGGAAAAAGTGAAATACACACGCTTTAGAGTTGAGGATACTAGGGGTTGATTACGGGCCTAGGTGTTATTATGCACACAAGTATGTGATTAAGAAAGGTTAGGGGTGTCGAAAATGGCAAAAAAGGCAGAAGAAAAAGGCCGTTACATAATTGATAAGCCGGGGCGTAAGTTTCCTGACGAGCTTTCCTCGGAAATGAAGGATATATACAATCAGTTGATAATGCAACCTAAGGGAGCTATTCACTTAGATGATGTAATTTTATCGGATGAGAATCGACATAAGCTTGACCAATTTGTGATGGAATTACAGCACGCAGATAAGTTAAGAAAGCATGGGTTAGAGCCTATGAGTCGTATATTATCTTATGGTGCCACAGGAACAGGTAAGACTTTATCGGCAAAAGCATTAGCCTATGATTTAGACTATACCATGTTAATGGTAGACATTTCTCAGGCATTAGCACAGGGTGCCGCAGCTGACAGTATAGCTAAGGTGTTCAGGTTAGCTAATGAACTAAAATATTGTTTAATATTCTTTGACGAGGTTGACGCTATTGCTTGGAATCGTGATGCTTCATCGGGTGACGGTGGTGATATTAGGCGAGCGACTAACTCCTTATTCCAATATATGGACCAAATGGACGATACCAATTTATTTATAGCTTGTACAAATATGTTACCTCGATTAGACGCTGCGTTTGAACGACGTTTTGATTTAAAGTTAGAGTTTAATAGGCCGGAGTTACACATACGAGACGCTGTTCAGCGATTTATAACAGGTCATTTTAGACTGGTAGACGATGCTGATTCTGTGACTGAGAGTATAGTTCAGAAACGAATGAGATTATCGTATTACGAGATAGAGGGTATAGCGAAACGAGCAATGAAACGAGCTGTATTAGCCGGAACTACTGATGTAAGTTTAGCGGGTATATATGAGGACTTTAAGGTAGCTTTAAGAATACCTGACCGTTTAAAAGGTGTAAATTTAGATGATACAGGGGACCCTTTTGGGACTATGCGTCGTTAATACCTACATTTTATTTGCAAGGAGGGTAGAAATATGGAAGATAAGGATAAGAAACCAAAACAGACGGAAGTTCCTTTGGAATCGACGCCGAAAAAGGCTAAGAAACCTGTAAAAGACTCTATCCCTATTGTAGATGAGAAACTTGTAGAGAAGTCTAAGAAAGTTCAGGAAGAACTTAAGGCTTTAAATGAACATAGAGATAAGTATATAGATGCTGAGATGCGTGCTCGACAGGCACGTGAGGAGGCCGGTAAAAAAGTTGCACTTGCGGGAGCTAAGGTATTAGAGGCTGTTGACGTTGCACAGGTAGCTTCCAAGCGATTAAATGCGAAGTACTCTAGGGGAGATGGGGCAAGAATAGATGCGGTTAGAGCTGCAACTAATATTGAGGTTGCTGAGACTTCCTTTGACCGTACAGAGCGTGATTACCAAGAACAGCAAGTAAGGGTATCTAAATTAACCTTACGAAGTGACATAATAGATTTAAAAGCTGAGATTAAGACTTTAGAGGCCGAGAATATCAATCTCGACATAGCTAAGAGTCAGTTGCACGGTATAGGTATGGAGTATAAACGCCGTACAGCTATTGAAGACCCAACTGAGGAAGACCAAAAAGACATAGAAACCTTAGAAGCTTTATTTGCCGAAGTTAAAGGTAAAATTGAACGTCTTGAAACTAGGATGGAGTTCCGTGTACAAGATATACAGGAGAAAGAGAATCGCCTAACAGGAGAGGCGTTAGTTGAGTTAGAGAAAGACATACTAAGTGAAGAAGATGAGTATTTACAATATGCCGTAGCGGCTAGGAAGTCTAATAAGGACTTAGGTAAAGCAATAATTGAGGCTCGAAAAGACGAGGCTGAATTACTTAAGGAGTTGGAAAGCGAGCAAGCTGAGGACGAGTCTAAACTTCAAGGTTTTCTTAGTAAGCACGACGATTCTAAGTTAATTCGTACTTTAAATAAAGCCACCAAGGTAAAGAAAGAGGTATTAAAGACTGGTCTTGAAATCTTTGATAGGCGAATAGCTGAAGCTGAGGAGAACATTGAAGAAGGTCTTGAGAAAGGTCATGATACTTTAATCTATGAGCAGACTTTGGAGGAACTTAAAGAAGTTAGGGAGAAGATAGCGTCCACTAAGGCGTCAGCACAGATTACGGAAACTAAGACGCAAGTTTTATCTGCGGGAGCTGAGCTTATTAAGGTAGCTAGTGACATTAAGGGTGGGATTACCGATATTGAGACAGCTATAAAAGGTGGTCTAGTAGATGTATCTGCTGATATTTCTCGATTATTACCTTATGTAGGTGAAGGGTTACATATAGGATTACATATTGCGGCGGGAGTTGTCCGAGCTGCGGGCCATACTGCTTCGGGATTAGAACGAGTATTAGGAGAGACCCGTAGAGGTGAAATTCTTATAAATGCTGAGGGAGAGGCAGCTGAAACTCGTATGGTAGCCGACGCCACACAGCTTGGTTTATCTGATGCTGAGGGATTAGGGTTAGCTGCGGGTATGCGACATGGTGAGGTTGAGCGTACCATAGCTTTTGACCGAGTAGGCGAGATAATGACGAAGACCGGTGAGCGAGTTGTAGAAGATATATTAGACGCTCTTAAGAAAGCTGACATAGAGATAGGCCAACAAGTCGAGTTGTTTGGTGAAGAAGGCTTTGGTCAAGTATTTTTAGAAGGAATGGATAGTCAGGGAGTCTTCTCGTCGTATGGAGAGCAAGGTCAGAATCTAGGTTCGATTTTCGGTAGTTTTATGGCTTCCGGGAATATGAATGACTTTACTTCGGGCGACGCTTTAGAAGCCTTAGGTTTGGGGACAGTATATAGAGCAGCAGCGGAGGGTTTTATTGGTGGTGTCTTAAACAAGGCGTCTGAGGCAGGTCTACTACCTAAGGGTGCACTAGAAGGGCAGTTAAAGGCTCTAGAAGGCTCAAAAAAGGCTGTAAAAGTACAAAGCGATTATTCCGTCGTGTCACACGAAGAAAAGCTGAAAAACGACTTTACAGAGCGTTCTGAGGTATCTAAACAGTTTGGGTACGCCCATTGGTTTGACCAAACTGGAGATAGGGAGGCGGCACAGCGCTTAGCATCACAAAAATCTCCTGCTATACGAGATTTATTAAAAGGTAAGGAAGACACTACCTTTTCTCCGGATGAAATCGCACATACAAGCGAAGATGTGGAGGCCGAGAATAGCGAAGCCACTACATATAGTGCTACAAGTATGCGTTATTCAGGTAGTTCTCTTGAAGTACGAGATGATTGGATACGCACACCTTATGGAAGTTTAATACGTAAAGAATCGTCTACCACTAAGAATGTAACTGAGGATGGTGTGTTTGAAGGCATACAGAAGCGTTCAAAAGGCGGTAAAGCGGCTAAAAAGATTAAGTCTGTAAAGAAGCGTAAGCGTAGGACTCGTTTAATAATAGTCTTAATTGCTGTAGTGCTTATTTTTGTATTCTTTTTTAATATTAGTATATCCTTTCTAACGATAGGAACTATCGGCCACACCGTAGTAAACCAACACCACTCAAGTGGAGGGGGACAAGTATGTAACTGTGGTTGTTTAGAGCAGTTTTATTCGGGTGGAGGGATTGCGGGAGACGGTGCGGCTTATATAGGAGAAGATATCATAGGTGGTTCGTTGGAGAATGGTGGTGTGGTAGTTTTCAATGTACCTGCTGAGGTAGTCCAGACACGAAATGGGCTACATAAGACTATATATCCTCAACGGAATTGGGGTGTCTTTGAGTACAATGGAACCCGTCTTGATACTCGCCCACCTTATGATAGTGACGGTTTACCCTTTGTAATTGTAGCTGAGAAGTTATTAGACCCTACAACACCCGACACAAGCCGAGTAGAAGCTATTACAGTGTACGGAAACAATCCTGTATATGCCCGACTATTAGTGGAGGAAAAGTCGGGAGAACTATCAGCAGTACTAGTTCGTGTAAATACTGCGGACCGTAAAGCACATACATTTAATAAGTATCCGGCTGAATCTACACGCTTTGGTTCATTAAAACCTTATCAGAATATAACGACCTCTGCGGGAGTAGATTTACGACCTTATGTAGACGACGAAGTTAGTTATAACTTGCCAAGTGGTTTAATACAGACAGGAATAGCTTATCCTAATTCAGCTAATGCGGGAGGTATAATACCTTCTGATGGACCATGGATGCCCGGAAACGCTGATGCCTCCACCATAGAGTTTAATCAAAAGTCAGCTTTAATGGATTTTCGGGCAGCCCATCCCAACGCNAAACTCTTGCAGGTAAGCGTAAGCACAGATAGAGCTTTATTGGAAAGTTTACCCGTGGTAGCNCCTGTTTATACCCACCAATTTGATGCACCTCCTTCGGAAGTACCAGAAGCTACTGACGACGTTGCTGATGCTACTGACGTAGATACTGTTGTAGACACGGCCGACGAAACTACGGATACGGAGAACGCAGATACAGTAGATATACCTACGACAGAGATAAAGAATGAATACAGGATAATCTGTGATTGTGCTTTAGATTGTTTATGTTTTGAGATACACGGGACAGATAATATATACAGAAGTGATGGAACGCCTGTAGGCGGTGTACCCTATAAAGAAATACCTTTTGTAGATGGTTTACCGCCTGTAACTTGTCCGTATTTATCGGGTATTTTACAGCAACTAACTAACGATGGAGTGAGTACGGAAAGATTACAGGTATTGCAGGTAGGGATGTCTTTAACAGATAATATACCTCGTGAGAACGCTCGTGACGACTTAGTAGACTGTCCGGGTGGAGGGGTAGGACACGAGGCCCATAGTGCTTTAGCGTACTTTTGGGGAGGGAAGTCACCTAAGGGTTGGAACACCTCTTGGGGTCAACTCAAAGAGATAACTATAGCTGGTTCTAATGTACAGTCTGTGGGAAGTATGTGGAAGTTTGGTTTAGACTGCTCAGGCTACACCATGTGGGTATATGAAACTGCGTTGGATATGGTGTTACCTAGTTCTACGGCGGAGTGGGCGTCTAATCTAAGTTCTTATAAAGTTATCAGTGAGTCAGAACTGCAACCGGGAGATATAGCGTTATGGGAGGGTCATGTAGCTATTTATTGTACCACCCAACCAGATGGAACTAAACTTTATTTACAAGCATTAAGTACAGATAAGGGTGTTGTACTAGCACCNCATGGAGGCACAGCTACATTTATAAACCTTTTAGATTAANGCCATTTGCGGGCCTTACACAAATACAAGCTATATAAGGAGGTTGGATTATGCGTTTTACACTGATAGGAATAATCACATTAAGTCTGCTTTTATCGGGGTGTACAGCTAAGAAAACGCCACCCCTACCTGAGGTAGACCTAANTCTGCGTCGAGAGTCCTTAATGCGAAAAAATTTACAATATACCAAAGAGTTAAGTGACGCAGCTATTGCATATTATTTAGACAAGGAATATGACGAAGAATATGCGGGAGCACTAAGGTTTTTACCCAAGCACATAGATTTATTTGAAATAGATACACGCACGTCTATACCATTAGACAATGCGGCTTATGTGCGAGTAATGGAGGAATATAATAAAGTAACTGAGGTAGTTGCGATTATATCAGGCAATGAAAATATGTTTGAAAAGGAATACGAGGTAAAACCTTGGACGACAATGACTAACACAGAGATGGCACAAGCATATAAAGCAGGGGAATTTGAGTTACCTGAGGATATTATCCAAGAGTTATTGAAGTATGAGTTATTAGAGACCTCAGATATACGTAGTATAGCAGCACCTGAGGTAGATGCTTCCAAGATAGATAAAGTCATACAGGAAACTTATTTTCCTGATGGTGTTTATCCCGACATACCTTTATTCAATGATGTAAANGCCCCTACTTCTGAGTTTAAGCATTGGTTTATTCAAAAAATAAAAGACTTAGGTTATCTTGATAGACGGGTACAGTTGGTAGATAACAGGTATTTTGAAGTCAATGTTGAGGATTTAACTGCGNGGGCCGGAGGACTGACTTTCAAGGTCTTTGACGAGGAATATACGGTTGAATACGAGGGTAATACGCTACCGAATTTAGATTCACCTGTCTATGATATGGTTTTACATAAGTATATAAGCTATCCAGAAGCGGGCTTTTATCAGGCCGACTACATTTCCGCTCCCGGCGTAGAAGCACCTATAACTATACAAGTACAGATATACTATCAAAACGCTATTAATTTCTCTGACTATTTAGGTGGTGTTTTGGACGTGGGTGTAGCACTAGTAGGGGGTAATGAATGAAAAGGGTTCTAGCACTAATCTTAGTTTTATTTGTAATTCTGACAGCTTGTAATAAGAATACTAAGGTACCGAATAGACCTGTGTATGATTTCACCCAGCTTAGTTTAGAAGCCAGTTTAGAGTACTCTAAGGCATTAGGGGACGAGATAGTAGCTTATTATCTCTGTAAGGACATAGACGAGAGTTATAGAGTTCCCTTACTTGAAGTAGGCACTATACTACCACCTAGTAGGCAAATAGAGTTTAGTAGTGAGGGTACATCTCACATAATGTATTATTTGCGAACAGCGGTTGATTACTCTACAACATTGCCGGGAAGTCCGTATTACTCTGAGGACAATATAAGTGAAACACTTGATAAAACCGTTGTAGCTAAGCTTAAAAAATACATTTTNACAGAGGGTACGGCACCTAATATACGACCGACAGATATAAATATGCAGATATCACCCGATTTTGTTACGTGGTTTATGGATAAAGCTAAGACCACAGGGTTTTTAGATAACCGAGTAACCGTTATATTTGGGGATACACTGCAACTTACTGTCAATTCGTCTGATTGTGACCATCCTAAGGGTTTAGATTTTAATATTTTAGGAACCATTTATACATTAAACACTTCAGAAGTTGGTATCACTATGGAGGAAGTTAGGCAATCACCTACATACAATGTAGTTTTACACTCATATAGTTATTATGATTCGGGGTTGTATGTTGCAAAATACATTACTGACGCTAATGCGGGTGCACTAGACACAGTTGAGATTACTGTTTCTTTCAGACACAGTAGGAGTATTACAGGTAATTTTGATAGTGAGTTAAACGAGTTTTTGGCGGGGGTTACACAAATACGTGTACGTCACAACTAAAGGAGGGGTAGAAGTGTATTATGGGATACTTGTGGTAGCATTAATTTTATTGGTTGGGGGAAGTATCAGGTTAATTAAATATGGTTTGTGTTATAGGCGTGGTAAAGCATTATCTAAAACTATAACTAATCTAATGTGTAATTACCCTAATAGGGAAGGAGGCANGTANAGAATGAAGCGTAATATTGTATTAGTTTGTGTACTTTTATTATGCAGTATTTTGTTGATTTCGTGTAAACAAAAGCCAAAGACTAACGCAGACGCCATAGCTGACGGAACCTTTGATTGGGACGCTGCAAGGGATAACTGTGTGAAAGATATTAAACCAGTTTTAGCAGCTATTATAGCGGGGGATGAAACAACCTATAATGCTGTTAGAAATGAATGGTTATCTCGGGTAAAACCTGAGGCGCAGAAGTCGATGTTCCCTGATGATGTGTCGCATGTACAAGGTTGTTCTGCGTCAGTAGATTATATAGGTTATAGTGGTCCTGAATATAACAGTGAGAATACAGAGTATCTAGCTTTTACGGTACGTCGAATGAATAATAACACCTTAGAAAGTGTTGATTTTTCAATAGTAGTCCAACTAGAACGAGGTAAAGATGGTTATATTCTTGCGGGATTTACTAAGGAGGTCTTATCGTGACCCGAAGTATCAGAAAAGTCGTATTAGTAAGTGTTGTGGTTAGTTTGGTTTTATTAGCGTTTTTAAAATTCACTCAACTAGGACCCTTTAAGGTTACTAAGGAATTAACGACGGTAAAGACGGATAAGTTAGACGCTATAGAAGTAGTAGCGGATTTAGGTGAAGTTATAACCGAGATAGAGAAAAACAAAGTTATAGATAAGCAAATTAAAGAGCAGTTAGTTGAGCAAGGATATCCAGAGGCAGTGGTTGATGAGTTATTATTCAAGGGAGCACAACGAGCTGTACCCTTACCCAATATTGCGGCAGTTAAGGAGACTTACGGCACTCCTTGGAATTTAAAACTATACGTAGGTGAATATGAGTTAGTAGGTCTTTATGTAGTAGGTAATGATGAGGACAGCAAATTTGTATTAGGGCAGTATGAGTCAGGAGATACAGTTATATTTGTACATATGAGTAAGACAGTCCCTACATCAGTTTTACAGGCCGGATTAGTCTATAGTAGTGAGCAACAATTAGACCACTATATCACTTATCTTAATGAGAGTGGTGCAATAGTTGGCTTTAAGTTTGATGTTGAGCTTGACGATGGTATAGCAACTTATGTGGCTACGGGTTCAAATAAGTTTACTCAGGAGGATGTAAATAGTTTTATTAGTTCTATTGTTGATGGAGTTCTCAGGTAACTGATTATGTGCCTATGTGCAAATAGTCTATACCTTTTAAATTTTACACTAATGTATAAGAAATGGAGGCGTATGTATTTATGGCAGAGAATAATGAAAGGAGTGGATTCCCTAGTTTAGGGTTTCCGGCATCTCAAGGTTTTCCAGCACAGCAAGGATTTCCGACAGCAACGGGATTTCCAGCTATGGGAGGTTTTCCTAGTACTACCGTAACGTCTAATGACGAGAATAATAATAAAGCCGAAACTGAGAAGGCCAAGGTAGTAGTTGATGAGCCTAAGGCAGGAACTCCACCTAAAAATGTAAGGTACTTTGAGGGAACTACTAAGTTAAATAAGACAGAGACAAAGCACGCTTGGAATGAGTTTGGTGGAGAGCGTTTAGCTACTTATGAGAAAGATGGTAGTTCATTTATTACTCGTATTATCGAGCGTGAGTCCAAAAAGAGTGGTGTTTATTTTAAATTAGAGGAACGGTTGACTAGGGATGCTGATGGATACGGTGTTATTGCTTGGCGTATTGATTTAGGGTCTATTGTTAGACGTCGTCCACCTAAGCAGAAGTTTCAGGAAGCTTGGCGAGATTCTATATTAGCTAAGGTTAGAGAAGTAGTTGCTGATGGTGTAGGCGTAGCTGCGGCATCTAGGAGTTTAGCTGAGGAGCTAGGTGTTTCCTTTAGTACAATGCGTGCTAATTTATGGGTTGCAGATAAGTGGTCTCGTGGTGAAACTACTACATTCTTGCCTCATAGGTCAATGATTAGGTCTATTTTTGAGTTGATGTGTGAGTTAGGTAAGGAGAAGGAGACTTTACAGAGTTTAGTAGCCTATAGTAAAGCTGTAAAGAAACCGTCAGAGTATGTTGCCGAGATTTTAAGGGAGTATGATTTAATGTAAATAATATAAAAAAGGAGCAAGAGGGATATGCAAGAGACCATAATAAGAGTACGTAAACGTGACGGACGTGTTGAGCCATATGATAGCGATAAGCTTTGTATATCGTTGACGGCGGCTGCTCTTGCTGTAGTAAATGAGGAGTTTCGAGACGATAGTGCGCGTGATGGGATACTGTCTGTATTAGGTGTAGACGGTGAGTTACAAGATGTGGTTCGAGAGAATTATACACGGGCTACTATTGGTGACGAAATGTATGAGGCTATAGAGCTTGTTACAGAACTTGTTGAAACAGCATTAGAGGAAAGTGGCGATATAGTACCAACAAGTGAACTTTCGGAGATTGTGCATACAGCACTTGTAGAGGCCGGACAAGGGGCGTTATTGCGAGAATATGTNTTACGTGCGACGAGTAGAGAAAGAGCGATAGAGAGTGCAAGTGCTTTAATGCGTGCTGTAAAAGAGCTTACGTTTACAAATAGCCAACACTCAAATGCCAAGCGTGATAATGCTAATGTAAATGGAGAGACAGCAATGGGAACGATGCTACAGTATGGTTCTGCGGCGTCTAAAACCTTTGCTTTAAACGGTTTAATTCCGAGGCATATATCTGATTTACATATAGCGGGCGATATACACATACACGACTTAGAGTTTTATGTGCTAACTCTAACTTGTATACAGTTAGGAATAGAGGATTTATTTGAAAACGGAGGATTTAATACAGGGCACGGACACATAAGAACACCTGCTAGTATTGAATCGTATGCAGCACTTACTTGTATAGCTATACAGTCGAATCAGAACGACCAGCATGGCGGGCAATCCATACCTGCCTTAGACCATTACTTAGAAAAAGGTGTATCTAAGACAATAGCAGCTGAATTAGCCGAGTGTGTTAGAGCTGATTATGAGGTTGCTGATAAAGGAACACCTGAGGACCAAGAAAAGTTAGCTAATAATATAAAATCTGATTTATTTGATTATATACACGAACATAGATTTTTAAACACAGATGAAGGTAAACAGTACGCTAAGTCAATCGTGGAGAAGTATGCACCTGATTGTGTGTCCACCTTTGAGAAGATATGGAAGTTAATAATACGCCGTACTGAAAGGCGTACCCGTCAAGCTATGGAGAGTTTAGTGCATAATCTTAACTCTATGCACTCAAGGGCCGGAGCTCAGATACCTTTTTCGTCTATAAACTTTGGTACTGCGACATCTTGGGAGGGTAGATTAATTATATCTAAATTCCTTGATGCCATTGACGCCGGTTTAGGTAAGGGTGAGACACCTATTTTTCCGATTAGTATATTCAAGCTAAAAAAGGGTGTAAATGTTTATCCGGGAGACCCTAACCACGATTTATTTAAGAAAGCTATCCATGTAACTTCAAAGCGAATGTATCCCAATTTTTCGAATTTGGACGCACCCTTTAACTTACAGTATTATCAGGAGGGTAATGTAGCTTCTGAGGCAGCGTATATGGGATGTCGTACAAGGGTAATGTCTGATATCAATGGGGCCGACGAAGTAACAGGTCGAGGTAATTTAAGTTTTACCACTATAAACTTACCTCGTATCGCATTACGAACTAAGAGTATAGATAAATTCTATGAATTGTTAGATAGTAGGCTTGAACTTGTACTTGAACAGCTTTTATCACGTCTTGAACTTGTTTCACGTCGTAAGGTTGTAAATATGCCATTCTTAATGCAACAGCATATATGGCGTGGTTCGGATAAATTAAAACCTGAGGATGAGATAGCACCTGTGTTGAAGCACGGGACATTATCTATCGGTTTTGCGGGCTTAGCTGAGACGCTTGTAGCTTTAACAGGTAAGCATCACGGAGAAGACGAAGAAGTACAGAAATTAGGGCTTGAAATTATAGGTCATATGCGTAAATTCTGTGACGAAAAGACCAAGGAATTATCGTTAAATATTACACTTCTGGCTACCCCAGCAGAGAGTGCTTGCGGTCGTTTCTTACAGATTGACCGTAGAGAATTTGGTGTTATTAAGGGAGTTACCGACCATGAATACTATACAAATAGTTTTCATGTGCCGGTATGGTATAAAACTAATGCACGCCATAAAGTTGAGGTGGAAGCTCCTTATCACGCTCTAACCAATGCGGGGCATATAGCTTACGTAGAGTTAGACGGTGCGGCTTTAGACAACGAGCAAGCGGTTGAAGATTTAGTTATGCTGTTATACAACAATAACTGTGGTTATTTCGCTATAAGTCATGCTATTGATTATGACCCAGTATGCGGTTACACAGGTTTTATTGGCGAAGGTCCGTGTCCTCGTTGTGGTCGCCAAGAGTTTGAGGAAGTACCGTTCCAACGTTTACAGGGCGTACCTGATTATACGGCGAGCATAAATAAGTAACTAATAAACCCATTTATATGAAAGGAAGGTACGAAGTATGGCAGAGTCAGGTAAAGGTGTAGGTTTTCAGCGTATACGTCGTGTTACCGGTTATTTAACTGGTGACGTGAAGATGATGAACAATGCTAAGCAAGCAGAGGTTGGAGAGCGTGTAAAGCACGCTACGGTCAACGCTACGAAATAGGGGTGTGAGAGATGGTATATAGCACAGACCCAAGTATAATAAGATTAGCGGGCTGTATCCCTGATAGTTCAGTAGATGGGCCGGGGATACGATATGTACTATTTTTCCAAGGCTGTCCTCATAAGTGTGCTGGGTGTCATAACCCAGCTACACATTTATGGGATAGTGACGATTGTGAAGATGTACCTGTTGAAGTTATACTTGACCATTTTAAAGATAATGCAGCTTCCAAACGAGTAACTATAAGTGGTGGTGAGCCTTTCGGTCAGCCTAATGCTCTTTTGAATTTACTGCAAAAGTTACGAGAAAAGGGAGTTAAAGATATATGGATATACACAGGATATACTTACGAGGAATTGTGTTCTGACGAGTTACGTAAGGAGATACTAGCTAATTGTAGTACTGTTGTAACAGGACGATTTATAATGTCTAAACGAGAGGGAGCACCTCTATTTGTAGGTTCAACCAATCAAGAAATAATTAAAATTAATGAGGTTATATAGCCGATTAGGACTAAATTAAGGAGGAAGAAGTTATGTCTAATAATATACAATGTACAGTATGTGGTGCTATGTGTAGTCCCTCCCTTACAGCGTGCGATATTTGTGGTGGTAAACTAGCTACTACACCTGTGGCACCTGCGGGTGGTTTTGGTGAACCTTTCAAGGCCGAAGGCGGTTTTGGAGCAACAGACTCGGATTTATCTGGTGGAGTTAAGGCTCAGCCTACCGGTTTCGGGCAAGGTGCTTTACCTAGTGGATTTGGTACACCACCAAGTGGGTTTGGTACACCACCAAGNGGNTTTGGTACACCACCAAGTGGNTTTGGTACACCACCAAGTGGGTTTGGTACACCACCNAGTGGGTTTGGAACTCCACCAAGCGATTTTAATGCACCAGCTAGTGGCTTTGGTTCAAAAGATAATAATGCGTCAGGTTTTATGCCGGGAGGCTTTGGTGACACGCCTAATGTAACGCCTCCACCTAGTTACGAGGCTAAACCGACACCTGTTTTAAATAGTAAACCAGCGGAGGNAACTCGTTTTGCTCAGGATATAGCTTCTGTGACACAAACAGAGTCGGTTTATTGGGGATTTAAAGAATGTTTATTCTTCTTACTAAAAGGATTAATACCTGTATATGGTATGATACTTTTTATTATGTGTCTGGTAGGTAATCCTCGTAAATACCCTAAGGTTCTAACAAATTACTTGCGAGCAACAGTTGTAGTTACAGTAGTAGTGACCATAGTTATATTTATTCTAATGTTCGCATTAGGTTTAAGTGCTTTAAATTCTATAAATTCATCTCTAAATTATTATGGAGGNTTATAAAATGCAATCACCAAGTAGGATAGATTCTTCTACACTACCTTGGTTTTATGAACAACATCGTAAGCTTTGGGATTGGATAGCTAATTTATCTCAGAATGATATCATACATATCATCAATTCTCGTCCGGACTACGCTCCTGATTATGCAATTAAGGCGGCGTGGCCGGGATGGGATGGACGTTGGGGTGCGGCATACGGGTCTTATGCTTGTGAAGTAGGCGGTAATACAGCACAGAGATGTTTTAAATGTCCTTTGGGTAATGATTACTGTCAGAGAGCAGGTAGTGGGTATCAAAAATTCTTAGCNAGTATAAGGGCCGGGGACTTAAATGCTTTTAAGTCGGCAGCACTTGAGGTAAGAGATGCTTGGCCGAAGCCAGAAGTTGAACGTAGGACAGGATGGTGGTGAGTAGATGCGTGGAATCGGTTTAATAGTGCTAATTATATTAGTTTTATCGGGATGTAGTACTTCACCTAAACTCGGAAGTGCTCCAAGAGAAACGCTTTCTGACGAGGAACTACAAGAGTATCTAAATTCCAAGCAAGATGGCGACCAAAAGTATAGTTTTCATAGAACACCTGATAGTGTCTGGTACAATGAAGACGGTGTTATAGTAACTTCTGAGGGTATTTTAGAAGTAGAGACATGGAAGTTACATGAACTNTCTCAGAGTTATGAGGAACAGCATCCTTTTGACTATGTGTTAGATTCTGAGGAATTGGAAAAGCAGCGATTTGATTGGATGACTAGTAAGCTCACAACCAAAGATTTCACAAGTGTTGTGCGTTTGTATGGTGACGCAGATACTATGACACTAGATATACAGTTAGATGAGGAATATGTAGGGAAGTTTATCATAGCACCTCAAAGCTGTATTATTAATGGTGTGTTAAAGAATAAGACCTTATTTAGAGTGACTGAAAGTGAGGCCGGACATTTCTTAATTACAGCTAATATGGTGGATTTCAATGAGTTAGCTATGTTTGGCTTAAATGTAGATAANATATCTTCATTAGCGTGGTATTTAACGGCTATAAATACGGAAACTAGGCAGATGAATAGTTTTCTCATAGCTACAGCTTTTCCTGACGATTACACTTGGGGTGGTTTACAAGTATCTGAGAACTTCTCAGCTGCGAGTGGGATTGTTATGTGGGTGTTGCGTTCAGATTCGTATACATATTTATGTACATTCAATGGAAGTACTACGAAAATTGAGTCTGATATAACAGTTAAGGCTACTTCGGGTGATTTAATTTCAGACAGTTTTAAACTTGATGTAAGTTCAGGTGAATTATCTTATATGCAAATAGGTTTTGATTTAGAAGGTATTACAGTAACATCAGGGGATACCTTATTACACTCTGAATAAAGGAGGGTGTTATGCACGATTTATTTGATGGCTCAGCTAATATCAGGCGTTATGAGAGGTCTGTTTTTACGCCTCGTCAATGTGAGCTAATATCATTTGAAAATTATGATAAATACACTTTGACGCATTTATTATTTGAAGGTCGAGGTACGTATTTATTTATATTAAAAGCACCTGTAAGGGTTGAGTTAGCACCACAAGGTACTTTTGCACATCATATTCGTCGTGGTTCTGCCTTAACCTTTTCTGTGGGNGGTCAAACATTTTGTATTGACTCAAAGGTAAGTCAAGCACAAGGTGCTGCGACTATGAGTTTTGTAGGATTTGACGCTTCGGGTAATTTGCGACTTGTACCCGAGGGAGGAATAACTGCTGTAGAGATGGGTATAAAATACGGGGCCGACGCATCACCCTTTTTGGTTGTGAACGGTAAACGTCTCTCTATAACTGATACNTCTAAGCGAAGTAGAGATAGACTTTTATTAGCCCAATTAAAGACTGGTGAAATAGCCTTTATTTATATAAAAGGGGTGGATATANCAAGGGCGTCTGACTATGCCTTACAGTTAGGTTGTTCAAGTGCGGCGGTAATAGCTAATGAAAGACGTATTGATATATACAGTAAAAGTATATTACAAGATAGACAATCCGGGTGTAGGGCTGTATTTACAGTTCAATAAAGAACTTTCAGCTACCCAAACAAATAATGGTTTGGTGCCTTTAACAAAGTAGGCATAAACGAATATACGGAGGGTGGGTGACTATGGGTGCTTTATGGTAAGATAGGTGAAAAGAATTTTATTGGCATAGTTGATAGTATAGCNCGTTTTTGTACTGTTGAAAGTACTTCAGCGTTAGGATATAGAGANGCTGCTATGTTACGTGTGTGNTGTGACGCTCAAAATAAACAGATATACGATATAGACGTTTCATTGTATATAGGTGACCGTTATGCCTCAGGAAGTATAGCTACTGTAAATCCTGTTGATACGTTTGACACACAAACACTTATAACTATGTTAGGAAGGCATGTAGGACTAGGGAATAAGGAACGGGATAGGTCAAGGCGTGTAGTGATAAAGTATTCTGATTTCATAGGCTTTTCTATGGATAATACTGTATTAATCGTATGTGATAGTACTGAATCCAGATTAGATATATGGGTTAAGTTAAGATTGCGAGATATTTATACGCTACGTTTAAATAATATAACAGAGCGAATAGCTAACTGTATGATAGATGTTAATGAAACCATAGCAGCCAAGGTAGATACGAAGTGGGTATGGACTAAAAAGTTAGTCTGTCTAGCTTCTTTGGAGTGTTTACTTAAGGTATTAAATCTGTGGGATAATGAACTTATCAAAAACGAATGTCGTAATGAAGCTGTTATAAAGTTAATGTTAAGTGATTTGTTATTTGACGGAATAGAGGGACTTGACGAATACAATATGTATTCCAATGATGCTAAGCAACGAATGACGGATAGTGAGTTGTTGTTGCTTTGTAGGAAGTGGTTAGTNGAAGAAGGCGGACAAGAGGTAGCTGCGGGTTTACGTGCAACTGATATACCCGAGAAAGCTATCTTAGGTTGGAAAAAGATACTTGAGGACGACCTAGGTGTAGTTTTACCTGCTTTAAATAAGCACGGAGAGATGAGAAAAGTGAAACCTCATAGAGCCACAGTATTATCACCTTAGACTTAGAAAGGATGGTTTTATGATAAGTGATGATATGATAACAGCTGTGAGAGCTATACCATTACCTGAGTATTTCAAAGAGGTAATGCCTCAAATAGACGCTAACTTAGCGGATATTTGGTCGGATTTAGAAGATAGGGGGATAAGTCATTGCCCTTTCCACGAGGAGCGTACTCCGTCTTTCAGGTGGTACGACCATACAAATACCTGTCACTGCTTCGGTTGTGGTGGCGGTGGGGATATAATATCTATACATAGAGAGTTCAGGAAGGTGTCATTTGATGACGCCGTAGAGTTTTTATTTGATTATTTTATTGGTGAGGGTACAGACCTCAGTAAGGTTAGGCATTTATCCATGGATGACGTCGAGTCTAAGGCTGACCAGCTTGTTTTTAATCATACAGTTTTAGATAGAGTTACACCTAAGAATTATGAATTAGCTGAGGATTTATCTTTATTAATGAGGATAGGCAAACTATCGGGAACCGACGCTGTTAAGTATTATAAGCAACGAGCTACCCGTGTTTGATAGAAGAATTTATGCATAATGAGCATTAAGAAATAAGGAGGGTACAACTGTGGGTGAATTTAAGAAAGCAGTAGGTAAGTCGTTTGAAGAAATGTTTGGTGATGCGCAAGAATTTGTACCAAACCCAAAGGATATGGCAGATGTTGATTTTTCTTCCCTCGACGAAGAAGATTTTGGCGGTGAAGAAGAATTAGAAGAAATTGATTGTGCTGACATTGAACCTGCCAATGATTTAGATTTATTTGATTTAGACGACGAGGACGGCGAAGATGAGGAAGACGACGAGGATTTCTCACTTTATGACGAATGTGATTTAGACGATTTAGGATTTGATTTAGCAGAGGAAGACAANGAAGAAATTTTAGAGGAAGGTTTAGGTGATGGCACGTCGCTTGTGACGTCCGAATGAAGCCTATAATTGTTTATCCGGGGTCTAAGTACGATTTTTACCCTGCTATTCGAGACCGTATTCCTAAGGACATACGAGTTTTTTGTGAGCCTTTTGTAGGTGGAGGTTCAACTACCTTAAACTTACTTGAAGATATGGAGTACAATATAGAAAAGGTCGTAATTGGCGATTTATCGCCCCGTGTAGCGGCTTTTTGGAGTTCAGTGGTCAAAGACCCTATTAAGCTTGCAAAACGCTATGATGAGCTTTTTGAGCCGTTTGACGCTATAATTTCTAAGCTTGGTACACGTAGGGAAGCGTATTTAGAAATAGAATGGTTTGGACAGTTACCAAAGGATACACCTGAGAGTACAACTGACCGTTATAAATTCGTACAAAGTGTACGCCAAGATTTATACCGTTTACATGCTGACTTAGTTAAGTATGAACCTGAGGACGAGCTCACAATGGGGGCTATATTAGCTCTTATGCATAATATATCCTATTCCGGTGTAGCTTTTTCCGGGGGATTATCTTATCAACGAGTAATTAAAACACATTTAGGAGTGAAGAAAGCTCCGTATGTGCGAGCGTCGAAGTTATTAAATAGAGCAAATGCCGAAGTGGTTTGTGGTGATTATAGTTCTACTTGTGCTAAAGTTTTAGGAGAGCAAGACGCCTTTATTTACCTAGACCCTCCGTATGTATTACAGGCCGATAAACTTTATGAGAAAGGTGTATTCAACCATCAAGTTTTATCGGAGTATTTACTAGACTTGCCTAAGGATGTGAAGTTTTTACTGTCTTATGACGATAGTGCGTATACTCGTTCATTATACAGGAACCAAGCAGGAATTTATATAAACGAATATAAGTTAGCTAGGGGATATGTTGCGGGTTCTTCGGGTAAAGATAGTTCTTTAAACGGTGAGGAATTATTTATATCTAATTATCTTTTAGAGTGGTAAACAGACTTAGCATAGTAGAAAAGGGGGACATATGCATAATATACATGTAAGCAATGAAAAAGATATGATAGAAGGAAATATCAATCGAATGTGTGTTGTAGACACTGTAGAGGAAGTGACATCAAACTATGAGGCAGCCAAGTACAGATTGAATTTAATCTATCAGAAAAATCTTGAACGGATTAGGCGTAGGGAAGAAGATTAATGTAAAATTTAGATTATTGACTAATCATTAAGCTGTATTTATCGGCAGTTATGGATATAATGGAGTATGTATAAGTGAATATAAGTAAGATATAATAGAGATAGGGTTATGTGTTTCGTAGGCCTGTCTCTATTTATGTATAAGGGTGTAATTCGTATGTCATAAGAAAATTTTTACAGAATAGGTGGTGGCGTAACTAATGGCAAATACAAATTCATTTACGGTAGTGTCTATGATAGTCGAGGGTGGTATACCCGTGAAGTATATATGTGCAACCGACACAGGGGCAATTTTAGAGTATCCCGTTGAAGGCCCGAGAGGTATGGCTTCATTGTTAAAGTGGCATCCTGAGAAAGTACGCAATTTAAGGGCGTATCAGCTTATGCCGCCTTATGCCCCATTTCCTACTGAGTTAAATGGAAATGTTGCGGGAACTATAGTATGTGTAGGTATGCGTGGTTCTGAACGAGTATTTAGGGTTGTATATAAGAGTGACGGAGTATGGTGTGCGAAAGATTTTAGTGAGGAGGAAACTGTGTCACGTATAAAAAAGGGATTGATAACAAAGGCCGAAGTTCACGGAAACAAAGTAACCTGTAAAGCTCCTATAAAGCAAGAGGTTTTTGACTTTAAGGAAGATTCAGAAAAGCCAAAAACAAAACCAAAGACACGTCGTAGGGGCAAGAAGTTTGATACTACTTTATGGTATGTGACCGAGGCTTCGGACGAGAATGGAAATGTATTGAGGTATGCGGGATTAGAGTTTATAGGAACACCTGAACTTATAGAACCTATGGTTGAGGGTTTCAAGGAGCAATCTATGTTATTAAGGGAAACATACTTCAAAACATTCGGTCGTAAAGACGATGATTTAGCTATGCAGACTGTTCCCGGGAAGTTGTTTGTGGTTTTACCTTATACAGTGGTAGAACAGCTTTTATTGGGAGGTAAGCGTGAAATCAACTTATCCCGTGTGCTTGTGTCAGCAGTTGCGTTTCGTGGTGGAAGTATATTTGACGAAGCTAAGGTAGCTGTATCAGGAGGTATGGGTTGTGGAGAAATCCGAGGATGTAATGGTGCTAGTGATAAAGATTTACGCAAGTTATTAGAAGAAGTACAACAAGATATCCTGAAATACATTTACACACGTTCTAAGAATAATTGAGTTACTTTAAAAGTATGAGGAGGTCATAAAATTGCAGGAATATAGCTGTGACGCTTGTTGCGTAAAACTACTGCAAGTGATATACATTGGTTTTTAGGTGGCGAGCGAGGTTTGTGTACTCCTTGCCAAGGCACCCTTTTATCTGAGGACGAGGAAGATTTACACAATGGTGAGAACAGAACATAGAAGAAATCATTAGCAGAATAGAGAAGACACGTGCAACCATAAGTATGGATAGTAGGAGGTAAGAAGATATGGATAATATTAAATTTACAAAGTGTGTTATTGGCACTAATTATACACCTGTGGGTTTTGTGTTTATAAAAGACGGTGTAGAGACCTTTGCTGACTTTGCTAGTCTTTGTAGGAGTAATGCGTCAGATGGTACTCTTTACTTTAGTGACTCCGGCGTATTTGGTTTGTACAATAATACCGAGAACGCCATTGATATTTGCCGAGAGACTGTTGACGGTGGGTATAGTGCTCCGATTGACCCTAGTTTACACTTAACACAGCGTGTTGTGTCAGGTGGTAAAGTGGTAGGGTTTGTTGTAAAAGATAGTACAGGAGCTGAGGTAAAGAAGCACATAGCCTCAATTTTATCTGCATCAAAGTATATGAAACCTGCGAATTACAAGGTAGTAGAGCGTGGTGGCCGACAGTTCTTACAGGGTAAGGGTGTAAGACTTATGGAACTGCCTGTTGTAGATGTAACTCCGGGATTAACTACCACTAAGAAGCCGAAAACAGTTCGTACAGAACCTTATGATGTAGTAGACCCAAAGCTTACTAGGGGTGTTTCATTGGCTAATCTAATAAAGATAGTTAAGATATGTGGCGGTGCTATTTTAAAAATGCCTGAGGATGAGTACGCTCCTGTTGGTTCTATGCACTTAAAAGACGGTATTGATTTTACCCGAATTAAAGGTGCGTGTGAAATTGCGTCACCTATCTTGGAGGCTTCTGTTAAGAAGTTATCTGCTTCATTTAATTATAGAGTATTAGGTACATTAGTAACTTCTGAGAATCCAGCGTATGCTTATATGTTCCGTAAGAAAAACGCTGTAAACATACATCATGTAGATGGTGTTATCCGTGGGGATAAGGTAAGATTAGAGCGTTTTGGAGTAGTTATCCCTAGGGCCAATGAGACAAGGTTTCAGGAAGCCATTGCGGGTTCTGTGACAGTTACACCTATGCAGAGTTTATCAGCTGCGGATACCGCCACAAGGTTACTGCAGATGAAAGACCCTGTGTATTATGCAGTAGACCTTAAAGAGATTTCTTTATTAGGGCCGGAGTACGAGAATTATTTAATGGTTGGTGAGCAGATTAAGGAAACAGTAGAGCGTATAAACAGACAAAAATATGTATCTACTTTCCTAAGAAATATGATAAAAGGAATGAGAACTAAGGGACAGTCATTAGGGCCGGCTCCTTTATGGAGATACTATCACTCTTTTAGTCCAACCGCTTTAAGTGAGTTGCGTGATTTAGGCGTAGACTTAGCTACTGGATTATATGAAGATAGAAGTCCTAAGGAGTATACTAAGAATACCAAGAGTATTAATAAAGCTCAGGACATAGAGGTATACTATAAGCTTAAGGATGAAATTAAAGCACCTAATGACCCTGAGGTAGTACTTAGTATGACTGTGGCTGACTTACCTACGGAGGTTCAAGGAATTTTATCTGCGGTGGTTACGGAGTTAAATCCTATCAATCGCCTAAGGTTAGCTGAGGAAGTTAAAAAGAAAAGTGACGAAGCACAGAAAGAGGCTGTAAACGCATTATTCTTCCACAAAGTGGCTATGTTACAGGACGGACATAATACCGTACATAGTCACGATAAAGACGAGTGGACCTCGGCACCAGTTAGTTCTAGGGCTCAATTTACAAGGTATACTCATAATTGTGGAGTTATAATGGAGTTAAGGCAAGTGANTTTNGGTAAGTAACGAGAGGAGTGAGAGTCCGTGGCTAAGGAATTAATATTTATGGGTAAACAAGCGGGTAAGGTTAGACTAGCTTTATTTGAAGATTCGCACGGAACTACTCGCAAATTACCTGTTAAAGAGATATCTGAGGAAGTGTTTGTTGCCGGTATAAAGGCCGGCAACTTACCTGTCCGTGGATTTGGTGTGAATAGAGGGCGTATCACCTGTAAATATGGGGATTGGTACAGGTTACCTGACATAGGGCCTGAGGGAGCTATGTCTTTATTTGGTTTAGTCTATTTTGGTCAAGTTGCTTTAGAGGCAGATGGAGCTGAAGAAGACGAGGTAGCTATACCTTCTGAGGTATATGGTGCTAAGTTAGCTAAGTACTATGGTATAGCTTCGGTTGATTGGGATACAGGTACTTTTAGGGTCTTAGCTCCAAGTACTTATTTCCATTTATCCAAAAGTACACAGGTACATGTGTATACTTATGATGGACCTTATACACCTAGTAAATTATCACCTAGGGCTAAAGATTTATACGGTAAAGACGTTGATTATACTTTTAGTGAATGTGACTCGGTAGAGAGTTGTGCTGAAATCGCTGCTTGGTCTAAAATCCATGAGAAGTCTTTTGCTGTACTCCTTCAATGGGTTTTTCAGCGTTGTGAGATGTTAGGTTATCGTGATACTAGTCACACAGTGTTGACAACTTATTTAACGTCTAATACGTTGTACGGTAGTCCTGATATAGTTTTATTAGGTAATAAACCGATTGATTACTTAGAGTTACCTGACAATGTTGGATATCTTGCGACATGTACGGGCAGACAAGTAGGTACAATACGTACGCTAGGTAAGTACAGTCTTACTTTACAGGGTATGACAGATATCATAGTAGATTGTGAGCATTTACAGGACTTATCCTTCAGTACGGGAACCCGAGCTAAGATTATACGTACTGACGTATCGCCCTTAATGACGATACACGGGTGGGAGGGTTTCAAAGGACACGACGGAGATTTTACCGGGTATAGGCTTAGAGCATTAAGTTACTGCTTTCGAGAACAACCTGACGTAGACTATCTTTTATTTGATGTAGAATTTGTAAGAGGTTCATTTTGTGATATAGGAAATGTTACGGTTGAGTTCACACAACCTATTCTTTCTATGTCTCAATCGTTCCGTAATTTTAATGGAACTCTTGTCGTAGACGGTATAGAGCGTATCGAGTCTTCATTTGAAGATGTTGTACTTACGAATCCGTTAGATTTACGCCAAACTACGCATTTATCGAGGTCAGTTAATCAAGTAAAAGCTACGATTCTCTTACCAGAGTATTTCAGTTCAGTTGAGGGAGACATATTTCAAGCTACCGAAGTACGTTATATTAAAATGCGTCTTGATTGTCCTAAGGCTGCTAACTTACATACACGTCATTGGAATCTAGAATCTGATGCATTGCGTCTAGAGGTATTTAGTGAGACAAAAGTGATTAATCCCGTAGTGTTTTATTATGGTGTGCTAGAGGAACTTATATATACGTCAGCCTATGGTAGTGCAGCACCTAAGTTTAGTAGAACGTCTATCTACCCCAATACACCTGTGACAGGTATTACTTATTTTTTACCGACCTCTTTTTACAGATTATCTCAAACCACTTTGGATTTGAGTGTTTTTCCTGATGTGGAAGTTATACCTGCGAATTGTGTAGTTAAATGTGGTTGTTCGACTCTTATCTTTGGTTCTAATGTCAAGAAAATAGAGACTAAGGCAGTTGTGGACTGTGATAAACTGCGATGGGTTTATATACCTGACTCTGTCGAAGACCTAGGTGTATTTAATCTTCGACCTCGTATACCTTACACTATATGTACTTCACAAGGTTCTGAGGCCGATAAGTTTGCACAGAAAAATAGAATAGACGTACGATATGTTGACAATGTTAAACAGTTCCAACAGGTTGTAAATGAAATTCCGGAGGAAATCGAAGGGACTGTCGCCGTCGCTATTTTAACGGGAAAAGGTGACGGGGCAGAAGCAGCTATAAAGCAGGCCTGTGAGTATCGTGAAGCCTGTACGGATATAGAACCTAAGTTCACTATCGAAGAAAAGACACAAAGAAGCATAGAAGAAGTCAAGTGGATAGGCAGTTGGCAGAGTTATCTCCCTGAGGATGCTGATAGGTGGGAGACGAATGTAAGTGTTCATATTGCCATAGCCCATATATCGAACAACGCTGAGTATGACAAAAATGTCCTAGAAGTAACTGATGAGGACGTACTGTATAAAACTTACAAGTACCGAGCGGGTGAGTATACTATGGTAGGGCGTCAGTTGAGATGTTCCCGAGATTCTGACTATGGTTTATGGGTTGTTGTAAAAGAAAACACGGTCATAAATGCTTTTACAGAGGTTGTCTCCTCTATCAATAGTAATTGTGGTGTCCAAGCTTTATTGGCACAAGCTATGGAAAGAACATTGAAATTTAACTCTCCTAGTGCTTTAAGTACTTTGGTAGAGCATTTAAACTATACTAGAAGTGTTGTTAGTTTACGGGGTAGGTCTGTGTCTTACACCGTTAGTGACATGGTTTATAGAGCACTCCGAACCACCTATATACCTTTGGGTGTTTATACTACGGATAAGGGTGTTAGAGTAGTGTTGACAGTAGATAGAACTGATTTATCTTATGTGGCGTTTACCATATCTGCGGGAGCTGCGGTAGATGACGGTCGTTTCGCCTCTCGAGCAAGCACAGCTTGGGGATTATACCTGAAAGTGATAAGTGGGGCATTTAAAGTAGACAGCATAGAGGGTTGGTCTAGGATGTATAGTATACTCGGTGCGGGAGCTACCTTGCTTCAATCAGTTGCAGCAGGTGCCACGACCGAAAAATGCGATACTTACGATTTTACTTTACCTACGGCTGAGATAGCTGCGTTAAAGGTAATTGTACGGGCTTTATTTGACGAGACGCCTACTGTATCTACTGCCGAGTTGCAAATTGCTTTAAAAGACTGTGGATTAGCTAAGCGTATGACTGCGGGGGCTTGGCGTAGTATAGAAAACCAAGGCCGACATACAGGTAACGATACTGTATATAACTGTACTGATGGGACTTTTACAGTTACGCAACGCTATGATAGATATGTTACTTGGATTAAATTCGAAGATGCGTCAGGTAAGACAACCGTATACGCTGTGGCGATACCTGATGACGCTCATTATCTTCTGAAAGATATAGTAGGATTATATGACGGTATGACGCAAGCGATAGGACCTTATGAACGGGAAGAACATTATGCACATGTAAATTGCATGTTACCTGTAAATGAATTTTTAGTGGTGCGTAGATTTAAGTCAGGAGGCTGTTATACGTCCTACGGAGGAAACTTCAGTCCAGTTTTATTGGTAAGTCGTATATCAGGTAAGGTAGTTATAGGAGCCCAAACGGGTGGTGATGTTGTACCAGTATTCATAACAAACAGTTTCCGTGATGCACTCCGTATCTTTGAGATTTGCGGTCTTCTAGCGTTTAACCCTGAGACTGAATGGTTATATAAAAAACACGAAAGTTTGTGTAGTGGGTTATTTAGAACTAGATTGGAATTTGAATCCGGTGTGCCTGATTTCGGTGGATTTACTTGGACATTAAGGCACATTCGTAACTATCTTAGACGTGGTGAATGTGACGGCTATGGCTGTGTGAATGGCACTCAAGAGATATTTGATTTAGCTGTGAAGCACCCACCAACGTCAGATTATATTGTACAGGAGGTATAAGGGTGGGAAAAAAGTTAATCTATTTAGGTATGGATGCGAGTTATGTCAGATTAGCTATAGCTGACCTATCTAACCTTACACCTCGAACTGTACCAGTTAAAAGGGTACCTAAGGCTGAGTTTGATAAACTACGTGAAAATACGAATATTGAGATTACAGGTTTTGTATCAAGTAATAACGAGATAACCGACACGACCTACGTAAAGATAGCAGAAGTACCTATAGACACGCTACATCCTGACACTTCTAAGGAAACAGTAACAGTGTATTTAAGTGGGGCCGGTAAACTACGAGTATTACATTCTAGCGTGAACTCGACTAACAAGGTCACATTAGTACACCGTCAAAATGTTATAAAATTAAGTGTGTCTTCGTTGCTTAACATAGGAGCACCTTCGGATATACAAGTAATGTACGAGGAGTTTTTCCCTAGTGAATCAGGTATTTCGTATATAGCGCAGACGCTTTTACATTATGGTTTAATAGCGGTAAAAGAATCGAGCACTTGTCTTGAGGTATTTCCCCTTGATAACAATTATACAGAATTAACTCCGTATCAAGTTACTATTCCTAAATTTACTGTATCAGTCTTTTATCTTCACCTTAAATTATATCAGACATCTTTGCTTATAGACGAATTAACTATACCACAAAGGTTTGGCGTAACCTGTTATGAAGGGAGTGACCTACAGGTCGGAACGATTTATGCTTGTGTTTCGACCTTAGCTACTTTCAAAAGCGGCGCAGTAGTACAGAGAATAGTAGGAAGTCGTGACGCCACTATAAATAACGCTACAAATAGTGGTTCAATCAGTGGTCTTCGTAACTACCCCGGGACTGATTTACTGCGGGACGCAGGTGGAATATTTTTAAGTGACTGTTATAACAGTGATGACGATACCGTAGACTATGTGCAAGGGGATGTAATTATACATGAAAGGGTAACCTTAGACACGTGTTTTAATTCCCTACGAATATCCGGTCAAGTCATTTGTAAGCAAGGGGTGTATTTAGCGGACTCATTCAACCGAGGAGAATGTCGAGGAGTTTTATTGGAAGGATTTAGTTCTTCTGAAGCTGTTAGATGGACTGAGGATGTTATAAATTCGTTTAAAAATACAGCTATCTATGGGAATGTCGAGTTACCTAATACGTATAGAATTACAAATTCTTTTACAGGTCTGATTACGGGTGACATAGTGCTAAATCCTAATCTTGAGGGATTACTTTCTCAATGTTTTACTCAATGTAACGTGAAAAGTTTCAAACTAAATCCTCTGACACGTATGTTTGAAGCGAGTTTACGTAATCAGGACGCTACTCTAACAGTAACGGGCAATAGAGGGTCATTTAAGGGTATAGATGTAGGTGAGTTAAATTGGATTACGACAGTTAAAGCCCTAGAACCCGGTTTATTTAAGCAAGCTAAACATATTATGTCAAACACAGTAGATTCGATTACGGTGTTAAAGACAGGTTCTATTGATAAGTATGCTGGGATGAAACTTGATTTGCGTCGTTTTTCTAATTTAGCCCTTATCGAAAGCCGTGCTATAAGGGATTGTGAGAATTTAAGTATTGTTTTTATTGATGGTGATGTTAAATTAAAGCCTTCGGCTTTTCTTAGATGTAAACGATTAGCACATGTTTATATAGGTGATAATGTAAAAAGTATATCTGCGTCAGCGTTTGTTGATTTAGCACCTATTATTAATATTTATTATAACAAGAATAAAGCAGTAGAGAGGTTGGGCCGAATACCTCGTTTTAAACTACACCCTAACAGCACGGAAGAAGAAGCACGAGCGTTTTTAGACGAGAGAGATGAGCGTTTAGAGCATATAAGTGTTGTAGCTACCTTAGCCGGTATTTCTTCTACCGATTCCGACACCGAAGCTAATACATTATTACAAGCTGTTGAATTATCCTTAACTGAGACAGGTTTTTGTGATAATCTAGCTGACCTTTACCCAGTCATCAAAAGGTGTTCTAAATCTATAAGTGAAGTACCGTGGGTAGTGAGTGCCAATGCTAATACACAGTCAGCTGATAACTTCCACAAAGAGGTTCAAATACATCGTACCGAGTATATACGAACTTTAGTCGGTTGTATTACAGCCACTTATCCGTATTGTGAGGCTGTTCTCAAATATGCTCCTGACCTTAGAAATAGTCGAGTGGTTTTAGCTTCGGATGAGTACAGTTTTATTTGCAGTGATTTTCGTGTTTCAGGTAAGTTGTATTGGGCTTATGTTATAGTCGAGAACGCTACAAATACGATTATACACGCATTTACTATAGGGCCAAACCGAAATGAGATTAAGGAAATTGCTGCTTACTTAAGTTTCATGTCTGAAACTGCGGAGACTTGTGCTTTATTACGTTATGCAGAGGAAGTGGCGTTGTTATCTTCCAGTGCATTTGACTTACCTCCTCATTTACACGAAAGGGTACGAAATGCTTTTGCAGTTACTTGGTTGCCTTTTGGTAGCTTTAAGCTTGGTACCGGAAATGGTGTATATGGTATAGATTTATACACAGGTAAATGTGTTGTGTACGGGGTGTCACCTGCTGTTACTAAACGCAGTACTATAGGGTGGTGGGGTAGTCGTCTATATCCTAAGGGTTCGTTTTATATGGGTACACTAGATAAACTACCTAAGGCGTTATTAACAGGTACGGCGGATATTGAGTTAGAGAAGTTAATTCATTCACATAAATTAGATTTGGTGACGGAGTACGATACTACTAGAATACCTTTAGCTAGGGATTTAAAGAGGGCCGGTGAGTTTTTGACCTTACTAAAATCCTCGCAAACAGAGTATACAGTTCGAGAAGTGATAGGTATGATGGTAGGGTCTGAGTTATTTAGACGAGATAATCGAATTAAATTTAATAAATTTTTTACCACTAGAACCAAGCAAAAAGAGATACATTTATCTGATGGTGTTATGACTGTGTACCATTTAGAGGGAACACAGTTGATTGCTGTTCATATGGTCTACACAAAAGGAATTACAGACGTGTGGTATACTGGAATATGTCGCTTAGACCTAATAATAGATTTATTGGAGAATATTTGTGCTACGGGAACTACTGAAGTCGACCCAAATCAGAATATAAAATATTTTTCAGTGACGGGTAAGAATGAAGATATTGACCTGAATTTTCTTACAATGCGAGAATCATATATACCATCTAACTATAAGCCAAGTTTACAAAATTCACGAGAGTTCTGTTTAGGTGTAAGTCATATATCTTTTAAAGCGTGTCTTTATTGGAAACAATCGCCTGATGTACTAGAAGCCGGAAGTAAGGAAGATAAAGTGGTTATCTTTTGGTTTAATTCTTTAAAAGACGCTTATAAAATGATAGACGGCATAGGATTTTGTCCTTTTTCTATTAACGCTTTTAATGACAATAAAAATATGGCGGGTGCTTTTCAAGTTTCCCGTTCGGGGAGATTACGGTCGTATACTTCGGGCAAACGATATTTACAGCAAACGCAGTTAGCTGTTATGCAAGGAAAACCTGACAATTATATTTTGGAAGGACTTGATGTACGACAGGAGTGGTTTGACCTTGCGTGTAAGCAACCACCTATAGCCGATTTATCGGAAGTAGAAACTAATGTATAGGTTGTTATAACAAAGATTAGAGGTAGGCCGGTAAGTATTATATTAATAAAGAACAGATGAACGTCTTACCTAAAGGAGGTTTGTTTATGGAAGCTAATATAAATAAAGATATTCAGACTAGATATAGCACAGCTGTAAAGGTTTTAAATGCGGGAGGAGTGTCTTCCTCTTTAGACGCATATATGATGTTGAATGTTCAGGGGCGTACACCTGAGGAGGACAAATATCGAGACCAAATGCTAACTAAGTTAAATCAATTAGGTCGTGCATGGTATGCTATTGCAGGAGTTCAGATGTTTGTGGATTATGCTCAGTTACAGTATAATATTTTAAAAACTTCGTTTGGCGGTGTAAGAACGATGTTTGCGGTACCGGCTAAAGGTGTTCATTTTCTAGTAGCTGTTGATATTACACTAGATGTCAACGGAGGTGTTGTAGCAACACAGTGGGTTACTAGGCAGCCTGTATCTGTACAAAATATACCTATCCTTTTATCCGGCAAATCACCTACATTGAGAGAGAGTGAGCTTAGTGATGATTATTTTGAGAGGTATTCCGAGATAAATGCTATAACAGTGGGTGTGCGTCGAACACCTGACACAATGGAGAAGGCTGTTCTCTCTCGTTTAGCTGAGAAACTACGACAAATGCGAATGTAGTCTTGATAAGGGGGTTTTTTCTGTGAAAGAGTTAGTACTAACGCATCTGATATATGGGAGTGGGCATGCCACTATTGCTTTAGTTGATTATGACGCCTATACGGTTAGTGTTAAAAATGTTCCTGTTGAATCTCCTTCGTTAGAAACAGGTATTTTGGCTGACCTTATAAAAGCGGGTAAACTCCGTTATGATAAAAACGTAACAGTTAAGGGGTATTACGATAAGGATTGTTGGTTAGCTTTTGACCCTGTTCGAGGTTGTTTAGTTGTAACGGCTTCCGGGGAAGTTAAGTGTGTGTCGGCGTATGACTTGTTAGGTCAGTTAGGTAGAAGTAGTAGCCGTCATGTCTGTGTTCCTAAACGTTTCGGAACTACACCTACCTCTTTTTATAGTGAATTAAAAGCAATTGAGAAAAGGTTAAATGTTAAGTTTCCTCATAAAGCTGTACTTGAAGAACTATCGAATATTTTTGGTATTTATATAACCTACACAGACGCATCGACTTCGAGCTATGGTAAGCAGGAAACTTATTCTATATACTTATATGGGTCGAATATAGATAGACTAGATATTGAAGGAACGTCAAATAACATATATATCAATCTTTATGATGGGAGTATAGGTGACCTTTGGCTTGATGTGTCTAATTACGCAGTTTTAAATATGGTTTCCGACTACAGTAGTATAGAACGGTTACACGTCTCACACAGACTACGGTGTTTAGAGTTTAAGTATGTAGAGAGTGACGGGGTGGAATGTCCTGAATTAATTCCAGAATCTACTGCATGTGCATTAAGACTATTAAAGGGCTATAAGCGTGCAAGGGCTGATTTATCTGTATTTAAGCAATTACACGAGTTTCAGGAGTGTTGGTCGTATCGAAAAAGGCGTGATGAAAAGGCTCCTATAACAAATCTAATTCCTATTGCTATTAAATTACCTAAGATGTCTCAGCCTGTGTTTCAAGATAGTTTTGTAGGAGTAGATATACACACCTTATCTCCTTATAAAATAGACAATGAGTTAGATATCACCGGTTTGGGGGATATCATAAACAGTTTTAATGATTTTACCGGAGTTAATTTTATTCGAGGTTATTGTAATGGTAGAATAAAGGCGAGCTTTATCTCAAACGAATTTGGAGGAAAATTCGAGATAACTGCTTCATATGTGGAACAGTCCTTTGGGTATCACTCTAAGCGTAAATATGGGTGGGATAGAAGTAACGGAGATGAATTTAAACCAAAATATGCTGTTGAAGGTCATGTAACTATAATATACCCGAAGTCTGTTAATGATGATAAGTATACTAATTCTTATCATGCGACTTTTCGTGATAGTAATTGTGTAGTAGGTGACGTATCAAGTAAACTTTCTATCACACTGTGGAAACAAACCCAACTAATACGCTTTGCCGGGTCATCTCCGCTAAATGAATTGGTTATACATTTACATGAGACTGTGCAATATATTGTAGACGTGGAGGTTAGTCTTTGTAAAGTATTTGGAGGGAATCGAGGGTATAGTAGAGTCTCAAAACCACCTGTGCTCAGACCTATCTTTAACAAGACTGTACAACGATTGTTATATGGAGATTATCCCTATGATAATGTAAGAAGTTACGGGGAAAAATGCTTTTCGAACACATCTTTTGGTAAGACATACCTGTGTGTATTACCTGAGGGACCCTTACAAGATATAGGGACTCGAGCGTTTTATAAGGCCCACGGTATAGAGTATTTAGTTATACCGAGGTCCTGTTCTAGTATAGGTACAGCAGCGTTTTCAGAGACGCTGTCATACACAGGTGACCTTACTACCATATGTGTATATCGAGATAGTTACGGACATCTTTGGTCAAAGGGTAAAAAGTTAAAGATAAAAGTTATAGATAGCTTAGAAGATATACCTAAGGAGGCTTCTATACATACTGAAAGTGATTTTATTGCAGCCTTTGTTGATACCCCTCCTTGGGCTATTAAAAGTAAAGCATTTGTAGCTAAGGTTTTAACTATGAGTGAAATAGATTTATTGGCACGTATCCCTGTGGTAGCTACACTTACGCCAGACTTAATAGAGTTTTTTCAAACACGCTATAATGAAATAAAAGCTGAATTACAAGCAAAAGTAGACGAAGGAAGTGCGGCAACTAATCCATTACTTGTATCTAAACATTCGGGTGTTCCTTGTGAAGACGGTAACCTTTCACGTGCGGCTGTTGTAGCTGCGGCATTACACAATGTGTTCGGTTCTGCATTGGAGTTACTTGATTTAGGTCTTTTTGAAACTTATAAATGGAACGTGAGGCAGGCCTATGACATTAAGATTTGGACGGGAACTCCTAGAGTTAGGGCACTTTATTCAGGAGGAAGTGATATACACGTTTATTTACGAGGAGACGAGATTCTGTATATCGGTTGTGGAAGCAGTCGTGAACTTCTACCTTATGCGAAAAACACGGAAGTACTTACACCTAGATATGTACCGTCCTCAGAGATTTTATTTGGGCCGGAGATAGAGGGTCGCTTGTCAGTTAGTAGTGGATTAGGTGCTAGTAGTTTCTTTACGTTGCGAGTACATGGAGAGGACTGTATAGGTGATGTTGCTATGAAGATGAAAGCACTTCTACAGAGTATGGTATTCCTCGGTTATGACGACTATGTGACCTCGGGTAAAGTGACTGTTAAAACAGCGTTACTATACGACTTAGGTACCAATCGAATACACAAGTTTACTTCCTCTGAAAGGTCGTCACTAGGGGTATACCAAGGTGATTTAAGTCTTGAGGAATACAGAGAGGACTTGTTTATAAAAATACGAGAGCAAGAATGTTTAATAGAACCTGAAACTCTTGTTAAGGAAGCTGAGATAGCACCACCTAGTTTTGAGTTAGAGTTTTGTCGTAAAAAATCCAAGTTTAATTTAAGAGGACCAAACCCTCGGATAGATTTATTCGTAGAGTTACTCACTAAAAGTGGGTTAATCAAACGAGTAACTAAAAGTGTAATAGACAAACGATTAGTATTACAGCATACAACTAGGTTACTTTTAGCTGACGGTACGCAACTATACACTAGTCCGTCACCTTCGGGATATACTTATTTATTAGGTTTAAGTAGACCTGACGGGAAGTTCCACGGATTTGAGGCCGGGTTTGATATGTTGACGTTTATAGAAACTGTGGACGAAAGAGTTCTTCGAGGCGTAGCATATCCAAAGAGAAAAACATATCTTACTCTAGTAGATAAAAATAATTTATTTCCTGTTACCCCTACGAAATCAAGATGGGACGATAACTATGATAGAAACCACCAGCAAGGTCTGTATTTAGCCTTAGATTTCGTCAGTGGTAAGCTTGTTCTCGCTTATTCCGACACCTACGACACGAGTGTTATATGTGCTTTTGCCTCAGCTAAGGATGCACGGGAGTTTTATACGGAGTTTAAATGTAAGTTCTTTGCCTTGCCTGACAAGTACTTTAAAAAGAGTTTAGTTGATACTATTTATGTACGCACTCGTGACGACCAACGATTTGTTGACTTTCATCCATACCAAAGTGACGCGCGATTTGCTAACGCGTTGGCGGCGATAGGAAACCATACACATTTATCGGGATACAATAAAGATAAGGACATATATAATGAAACCATCTTAAAATATTGTAAATTGTAATTATTTTATAGTTTAAAAGCGATTAGAAGATTCTAATCGCTTTTTTATTGTACAAACAGGTGCCTTGTGTAAAAACATAGTAATTTAAACGGAGAGGAGGAGTTAGGTATGCGTAGGCGAGATAAAGTAAATTATTATCTTGATATGGCGGATGCGGCCCGTTCTAGGGGTACATGCTTACGAAGAACTTATGGGGCTATTATCGTGAAGAACGACGAGATAGTTTCCACAGGATATGCGGGAGCACCTCGTGGTCGTAAAAACTGCTGTGATATTGGGTACTGTATTAGAGAAGAACAGAAAGTACCTAGGGGTACACGATACGAGTTATGTAGAAGTGTACACGCTGAGGCTAATGCAATTATAGCAGCGTCACGAAAAGACACCTTAGGAGGAACGCTTTATTTAGTGGGTCGAGAAGTGACAACGGGTGATTATGTAGTAGGAGCTGAACCTTGCTCTATGTGTAAGCGATTAATAATCAATGCGGGTATTGAATCTGTGGTTGTGCGAGATACACAGGACAAATACCGAGTATACAGAGTATCTAATTGGGTCACGAACGATGATTCTTTAACAGGAACTGATACTTATTAACTAGTTTTATTAGTGAGGAGACAATATGTATAGCTTTAACTTTGAATTAGATGGTAAGCAATATCTGCGGCTGGTGTATACAGACGTTCGTTGTATATCATGTAGTTTTTAAAGCGGGACTATTTGAGTATAAGTATATTCCTAAGGACAGGAATTTTGAAGTGTGCTGTGAGAAGTGTGGGCGCCTAATTAGAGTATCCTATGACCGTTTACCGAAAAGGGTAACTAGGGATGGGTTTAATCTTAACAATTTGCTTGCGCACTTTGAGAGGATAGATGAGATGGAGAAATAAAATGGCTAAGCTAGATTTTGATAAATACTATACACCACGGGACCTAGCTCGATATTGTTATAACACAGCATTGCGGGTTATAGGTGAGGAAAATATAACTGAGATAATTGAGCCTTCAGCGGGAGACGGTGCATTTATGGACTGTAATCCTGCTATTTGTGGTTATGACCTAGTTCCGGGGCGTAGCGATATAATACAGGCTGATTTCTTAGAATTAGACTTAAATTACTGTGAGGGTCGATTGTTTATTGGCAATCCTCCGTTTGGTTCAAGAATGAGTTTAGCTACAAAGTTTTTCAAGCATTGTGTTCAATTAGGTGACTACATAGCTTTTATATTGCCAATCAGTCAGCTTAACAACACGAATATGCTTTATGAGTTTGACCTTATCCATAGTGAGGATTTAGGAGAGCGTGAATACAGTGGGATTAAACTACGATGCGTATTCAATGTCTACCGTCGGCCTAAAAAAGGGCCTTTAAATAGAAAACCTGTACATAAGTTTCCGGGTATTACGATATGTCGTAATGACAGTAAGGGTTATGCTACTTTCCCCTATGATATTAGGATGTGTGCGTGGGGAAATGCTACGGCAGGTAAGATACTCACAAAAGGTGAAACTTATTCAGCGGAGTATAAGATTGCGGTTTCTGAGGTAGGCCTCCCCAAAGGTATTTCTAAAGCGGAGATTCTAGCGTACATAAATACATTTGATTGGAATAGTTATGTAACAGGAGTCGCTATGAAAAAGATACAGCAACATCACATAGTTACGGTGTTAAAAGAGAAGTTTTATCGGACATAAAAGGGGGCTAAAATCGTGCGTTATACCTTAGGTAATTATGATGCAACTATTGTAAGTAAAGCGCAAGTGATACTAATAACGGGTAATGAAGAAACAGCGTTATTCTGTCGTACTGTAGCTGATTCGATACGTAAACATAACAGTCAATTAGGCGACCTTTGGGTATGTGATACTTTATCCGAGTTTGAGCAGAAAGCAAGGACACCCGCCTTTTTTGGTCGTTGGTGGTATTCAGGTAATGCCGACAGGTTGACGGGAGAAGATAAGCGTGCGTTTGATAGGTTATTAAAAAACCCAGCTGATTATGGTACCGCAGTATTAGTAGGGTTAGAGTTTGCTAAGTATAGGATTCTTACTAGACGAACACGTAAATCGCCAGTGGCTCATGAAATATCTGCAAGTTTCCCAAACAGACGGTTTCTTATTAGGTACGTACAGCAAGAAGTTAATAGACTTGGGGCGAAGATATCACAGGGAGCTGCGGAAGCGTTTGTATGGCGTTTAGGCGAGAATTATAGCAAATATGATTATTATATCGAGTTGCTAGTTTCAGAGCTACCTAGGGGCGTTACAGAGGTTCAGAAGCCACATATTATGGCTACCCTCAAGGGTGTAAAAGGAGCTTCATTTGATGACTTTCTAAAGTACTTACTCAGGCCATTATCGTCCGGGGAATTAAAGAGGACAACTAAGTTATTCCAGAGTTACGGTTGTATGGTGGAGGACGGAGCTGCACAGACTTTACGCAAGTTACATTACAAATCCTTGCAGTATTTAGAGTTAAGGAGACTAATAAATGAGGGTTATATACCTGTGGGAGTGTCTTTTACGGTGGACGCCTTAGCCAAAATGTTGGAAATAAAAGATGATGACGACGAGTCAACGTCTACCAAGAAAAAGAAAAAGGCCGGTAGTTTATTTTCATATCGTGATGTACTGCAGTGGAGTGATTTAAAGCTTAAGAGAGAAATCGAAATAGCGGCACAAGTGCCGTTAGCTGACTGGTACACCATAGCAATACTATCTAGTAAGCGTTGTAACACGGATATCGAAGCGGAGTACGTTTTATTTGATATCTTAACACGGTCACGTAGAACAAATGTCTTATCACACTTGAAAGGTGGATTATCGAATGAAAGTTTATAGATTTAATGAAAAACCTATAGGCAGAGCAGCGTCTGTCAAGACAGCTGTGGTAATAGCCGCACCTACTGTTTCAGATAGTAAATTAGATAGTCTTAAAGATAGATTTCCCAACTCACTGATAATAGCTGAGGTACACCGAGGAACACCTGCAAGAGAGGGTTGCTTTAATGTACTTCGATTAAAGTCAAGTGAGTTAGAAGATTTTGATTATGACCTTAAAGGTTGTCGTGCAATTCTCGTGGAAGATGCCGAGGCAATATTCCACTCCGAACTAATTGAGTATCGTAACCGTATAGCAGAAAAGGCCGAGTTACCACCACAGCGTATTCGTTTCTGCTGTCACTTTTTATCCGAGCAAGGTTGCGATAATTTTTCTTGTTATTCTGCGGGTGCTATAAGAGATTACGCAGCTGAGGTAGGTATTACGGGTGTGTTTCCTACTTCTAAAAAAGAGGTTTTAAAGGGAAATTCTTTATGTTTGTGTGTAAAGTCCGATAAATAGGGGATTTCACCTATAAAAGCGCACAAAAGATAGAAGATTACGAGCTTAATAGTCAATTATCACCTTAATATGAAGGTTAGAACTTTATCTACGGTTTAAATTATTTATCGTCAAAGTGCCCAAGTTTGTAGAAAGGTTGCTTTGTTTACGACAAGAACGGCTTAGTATTTATGTGTAAAATCAGTTAAAATCAAGGTAATTTGGTAATATTAACCTAAGAAAAACAGGGGTAACTACGGAAAATGAATAAATAATTAGTAAAATCTATGATTAATATAGTTTTTTCGCTAAGAAATTTAACTTTTCATAGCAAAATCCTTGCATTTTGTCGAATGTCGTGCTACACTACTTCTAGGGGTTTGGTAGATTATACCTACAAAATATCCCAAAACTAGAAAAACAGTAAGAAACGACCTTAACTGTATTTTTTTAGGTCAAAAATCATTGGTAGATACTGCTGTATTTACCGAAAAAGGGAAAAAGACAACAAGGGAAAAGCTAGAACAAAAAAAATAAAAAATAGTGTGGAGGATTGGTGAAGTGATGTACAAAACACAGGCGGTAAAAAGGTTAGAGACATTTTTTGAGACGAACTATGAGCGTATGTATAGGATAGCAGTACAAGAAGTCGGAGAACATTTAGCGTGGGACGTTGTAAATAATACATATCTTTCGCTAATGGAGAAGGAGGAGAGAGGTCGAGGCCAGTATAACGAAAGTTATGGTACGAAATACGAGTCTTACATATATGGTGCTTTATATGGCACTATTAAAGGTATGCGTAAAGTGCTACCTGAGATAAGTGAGTCTTGTTTAGTTACATATAATACTGAGGGCGAACTTACTCCGTCTTACCTAGACAATGTAGGTACTTACGATAATATATCTGACGTTATTGACTCTACTGTATGCTCTATGGAGATATGTACTGAGTTTGTAGCTGTATGTGATAGTTGTAGTACAGATGTTGTAGCGCTTGTGAGAGCTATTAAACAGCCTGACAACTTAAACGCTAGTTTTCTATCTGTATTTTTCGCTAGTTTACGCAAGGCATCCAAGGCCGATTGTAATGTGGTAACTGCAGTAGAAGAATTTATAAGGATTTACGGTGCTAGACCGCAAGAAGTAGACCAATGTTTAATGGAATTGGGAGTTTATACTTCATAAATAAAAAAACTTATGGGCAAGCCTGTCGTTACTGATAGGTTTTGCCCTTATTGACTTGTAAAACTAAGGTTTAGGTTGGAAGGAGTGGTATCAAAATGCAACTATCCGTAATTCGTCAGACTTATAATGCCAAAGATGCCGCAGAGTTGGCTTATCTAAAACGGGCTCAATGTTTGAATTATATTAGGAATCAACTAAAGTTAAAGCATATCAATGATGCATATGTGCGTGAATATGCTGAGGATATATTACATAATGGGATAGAGTTATTACTGACTTCTCGTTATGATTGTGCTAATGCAGACGAGGCCATAGTGGAAGCTATGACTCGGGCCGTACAAGATGTTGTGCGGGAATTAACTGGAAGAAAAGAGACACCGGATATACTTGTATATAAGGGAGGTAAAGACGGTGATAAAGAAGTATCTCGTATAGACTTAAAAGGCGGATGTGCGAGTGCTGAGCAGGAGATAATAGATAAAGAGGATGAATGTACACTTGATGAAGCTGTGGAGTTAGCTGAGTCAGTTCGATATAGTTATGGTTTAGATGTGATATTAAATTTACTTTTACGTGCCGGTACTGAAAAGGGGATGTGGTCTGCTTCGGCGGCTAATGGGTTACTCATAGCCTTTGAATCAGTTATGCCCTTACGAAAATATAGTGGAGATGCTTGTATAGCTCGTGTAGTGTCTGCCGCTGCGTCAGCTGAGCCTGACGAATTAATACAGACAATGCGACGAAACTTATCTCGTTGCGATTTAATGCTGTCGGTCTTGGGGTATACCTCTCCATGAGAACCAGTTTTACAGACTTACAGCTAAGTTCAGTAGGGGCACTACCTTTTATCCAGCGCGAGGGAGAGTATGAGGTAGCTGAAAAAGCTATACAAACAATATCTATACCAGCTATAAATCCAGATTTTGCTTTAGAGGAGCTTAGAAATTTCAAAGACACATTACAATCGGGTAAGTTAGATTGGGAGTTATACCGTGGAATGTGCTTAGGCGTAAATAAGCATAGAATACATCAAGCCTTAGTACCGTATGCGCTACAAGAACGAAAAGGTCGTATTTATCGGGTCCATTTTGACGGGTTATCTGATTTTATGTGCATAATACATTGTTGGCGTTATCACGGAGTTTCTATGGCGGGATTAGACGACGGTTTATCTGAATATCAGATAAGTGATGAAGTACCTTTTGAAGTATTTAAGTCTGTTATAGATACTATGTGGGACCCAACACCGACTAGTAAGGAACGGATAATATTTCAAGGTCAAGATGGTAGTCCTGTAAGTATTTATAACACACCGGTACTATCTTTTTCCGGGGTGCGTGACGCAGTTAGGGAGTCTATTTACACATCTTCGTATGAGACTATGTGTCAACATGTACTAACCTGTATGTTGGAGTTACCTAAAAGTGTAGTTTTATTGGGTATATCGGACGACGAGTGTTATGTGATAGATACGACAGGCCGTAATGACGCTGATATAGTGCGTACTTTTGCAGATTTAGTTTTCCCGAGACGCTACTTTTTACGCTATATCAAGTTTACCGGGGAAGTAACTCGAATAGAAGACGGCTTAAATTTATAAAAATTGTACGTAAAATTGGGCCTTTCACAAAACGCTCTATATAGGGCGTTTTGTTTTTATCTTAATGTATAGGAGTTGTTCAAATGAGCGGGATAAATAAGTATAAAGGAATATATCGTGAAGCTTACCTAATACACGAAAAGTACATAGGTATAACTAAGGAAGCTGATTTTGATAAGTTATTAAATGAGGCCCGTGCGCTAAGTAAAAAGTACAGTGGATGTAAGTTTGCTAGGGATTTTCTACGGGCTATTATCGACGAGATAGAGCGAGAATTTCTTATAAACACAGGACAGAAAGGGGAGTAACTATGTATTTAGAGGGTTCATTTATCATACAAAAAGAGCCAGTAAAAGCGGCTAAGGTGTTATTTTACGGGCATAAAACTGACCGTGAAGTTATTTTATTGGATGAGAATAAACAAGTTATCTCTGCGTATAAGCAAGTCGGCGACAGGCAGTATATGGCTTTATCTGATGTTGCTTCGAAACTGACTACTCGTGTAAATAAAGCTTTAACGAAGGTACGTAAGACAGGCGGAGAGCCTACTAGTTATTTGGACTTTCCGGCACTTGAGTTCTACTCTGAAACGAGAAATGCGACTATAACTATTATTAGTGACAGGAGTACAGTATATAAAGTTGATATAGATATGGATATTAGTTTAGCCATAGCACTTACCCCGGATGGTGAAATAAAGAGATTCATAGCACCTCCGAACATTCCTTATGTGGAATTATCTAAGGCTATGACTATGGCTGATGGGCAAGAAATTGTAGTACGAACAGTTGAAGAAATAAAGCTGACCAAAGAAGATAATTCTTGGCTTGACCGGGTTAAGGGAATAGTTGTACAAGATGACGCTTTAGCAGAGAAGTATTTTAATATACTAGAAAACACCGAGGAAGTAATAGCGTATGATACGGAGACTACGGGTGTAAAGATAAATTGTTTTGGTAAGATTAATTCTAAGTATGCTCGTATGTTAGAGAAATACAATGAAGAAAATGCAGCTAAGTTGCATGCAGATAGGTTATGCGGGCTTGTATTTGCTACCAAAGAAGACACAGCCGTTTATTTCCCTTGCTTTAGCCGTAAGTTCAAAGTGCTTTATCAGGAGGATACACCAACCCGTCGTGAAGTAATAGCTAGAATTAAGGCCGATTACACAGTTGGACGCTATTGTACTCGTAAAGGTGATATGGCGGATTATATACGAAGTGGGGCCGAACTAACTCCTGACATAATATTAATGGAGCGTGTTCGTTATATATTAGAGAATAAGTATCTAGTGGCACATAACGCTGCTTTCGAGTATAAAGTCGGTTTTATGTATGATATTATTACGAATATTCGAGATGATACCATGCTATTACATCAAGTTCTTTATAGGTATGGACCAGACCCAAGGCATAGATTTTCTAGCCTGAAAGCACTATCTAAGCTTGAATTAGGTATAGACCAATGGGGCTTAAGTGACTTTTTCCCTACTTATAAGGAAGATGAGGACGCTCGTTTACGTACAGTCAGTAAGGTAGGTAAGAAAAAGAAGAAGAAAAAATCGAACATTGACTTCTCCTATATGGATTTAGAAGGTACGAAGATATACGCCCCAGCTGACGGTTACTGTACCAAGGCGTTATGGAGAAAGTATAAGACGGACTTAAAGACCAATCATCCTCAAATGGAGCGAGTTTACTTAGTAGAGGTTGCGGCGTGTATAGGAATAGCCTATTGTGAGTTTTATGGACATAAGCTAGATGAAACTAAGGTCGAACAGGTTAAGCAAGATTATATAGAGCTGACAGCTATATTAGAATCTAAAATCAGGTCAGAGGCTAAGTTGTGTCAGGTGGGAGAAGACGAGCTACGAACTAAGTTAGAACTTGCTCGAATGAGTGATAAGGACGCAGAGTCTTTATCTGAGGAGTTGAAAGCAGTAAGGGCCGAAGCCTTAACTGTGGGAACTAAGCAATTAGCTGAGGATTTAAAAGAGCTAATGTCTATGGATGTTTTTAACATAGGCTCGTCGAAACAGCTAAGTACTTTATTCTATGATACTATGGGTATGCCCGAAACTTCTAAGGGTCGGTCGGTGGCAAAGGAAGCGATTAAAGCTTTATTAGAGCATAAGAATGAAGATGGTTCATTAAAGTATCCGATTGTAAAGTACTTTCAGACATGGAAAGCGGCAGATACTCTCTTAAGTAAGTTTTTTGACAATTTGGGTGACTATATGTGGCCGGGGGGTTATATATTCAGTTCTTACGGTCAAATTACTGCTGCCACAGGTCGTATGAGTTGTAAGCAACCTAATGCACAGCAGTATCCTAAGGCGATATCAAAGATAGTTGTACCCCGAGAGAATTGTGTAATGATGGACGCCGACTTCTCTCAAATAGAGTATCGTGTACTAGTTGCACTTGCTAAGGAACCGGCTTTAATGGAAAAGTTCTTTGACCCTGACGTAGATTATCATACAATGATGGCGAGTTTGATGTTTAGTACACCTTATGACGCTGTTACCCCTGCGATGAGAAATGACGCTAAGAGGTTCAACTTCGGTATTCCTTTCGGTATGGGTATTGGTTCAATCGCTATGGGTCTTTTCGGTGAGAACACACCTAAGACCAGAGAAATGGCGAAGGCTAAGCGTAAGCTTTACTTCAAGGAACAGCCAAGAGTAGAGCAGTTCTTTGAAAGGGTTAAAGAGGCGGCAGTAGTTTACGGCTACACTGAAACAGCGTTCAAGCGTAGANGATATTATACATTCACAAGTTCTGACCCAGCAAAAGCCAACGCAGCAAAGGCTGCTGCAATGCGTCAGGCAGGAAACGCCGTTATTCAAGGGTGTTTACGAGGAGACTCTAGGATACTGACTAAGGAATATGGTTATATAGCTATAGGAGCGTTAGCTGACTTACCTGTAACAGTGTGGGACGGAACTAAGTTCGTATCTGCGTGGGTACGCCCAAGTGGACTTAAGAAAGAATACGAAGTTAAGTTGACAGACGGCAACACAATTTACTGTAGTGCTAACCACGGGTTCTTGACTTCTGGGACTAAAGGGAAGTTTGAC
>JGI24710J26742_10000153_pt1 | contig 61249 bp, 37 predicted proteins | sample BioPla2DNA2_FD_26742 | JGI IMG/M metagenome (IMG submission 26742) | reverse complement strand
GTTCAGGATAGCTGAAACTCTCGTAACTTACATCCTCGTCAATATCTCGCCAATGTATGCCAGCCGTGCTTAGGGTGTATTGTTGTCGTTGGCAATCAGATGCCTTTCGCAATGCAGGGTAAAACAACAGAGATTGACGGTATTCTTTGCCTTGATCATTCATTACATATAAATAATCATCATCAAACCATAGTTTTTTTATTTTCATAATCTATTCCTCCTTATCAAAATAATTTTCCCAATGTCTTATAATAATGTCTCTGTTTTCGTCTATCATTGACTTAATTTTTTTCAAGTCATTTGCTTTTATATTATGCTGATAGTCAAAAACAAACTCGGTTCCATTCCAGACGTATTTAGCATCACCGTCTTTACCTATAACGTGTACGTGTATAGGTTCGTGGTCTCGACTGAAAAACAAAAATGAAAATCCAAAAGCTCTAAATATTTCCGGCATCATGTTTCGTTTTGTATTTAATAGACAAAATTAGGAATTACTTTTAATACCCACAAGTTTTCGGTAAATATTTTCAACTAAAAATCAAGACCACCATTTTCCCTAAACTTCTGCACCTTGCTCGCTATGAATGAGATTTTTTGTACTTTTGTCTTACGTGTGCCAGAGGAGTGATACCATGTTGGTTCATGCCTTAAAAATAAATTCATTAAGCATTCACCCAAACAACTGACAATATGCTAAATTTCAGATTTTTAATCCTATCCCTCCTCTTTTCTGGAGTTTCTCTCTTCACGATGGGAAATGAGGACACGTTAAGGGTTTTATTTGTGGGAAACAGCTACACATACTATAATAATCTCCCGCAATTGGTTTCTATTCTCTCAGAACAGACAGGAACAAAATTAATAACCCAAAAAAGTGTTGTAGGTGGTGCGAAACTAAGCGAGCACTGGCATGGACTAAGAGATTTAAAAACCAAAGAGATGATCAGAACTGGCCATTACGATATCGTTGTCCTTCAGGAGTACAGTATGGGAGCCATTGAGCAGAGTGATAGCCTCAAATTATACGCTAAACTATTTTGCGAATTTATCAAGGAGAATGGTGCGGTCCCGTATCTATACCAAACCTGGGCAAGAGAAAAAGTGCCACAATATTTTGAAACCATTGAAAAGGTATACGCGGAAGTCGCGGAAGAAAATGATGCACGCTTAGTTCCCGTGGGCCGTGCATGGAGGCTTGCCAATCAATCGCGCCCGAACATACAACTATTTGATGCAGATGGAAGCCACCCTTCCAATTTAGGAACTTTCCTCGCGGCATGCCTGTTCACGGCAACAATAACAGGCGAAATACCAGAAAAAAACCGCACCAACTATACCTGCCTCGACATTGAGGGTGAATCAATTACGCTAATGATTCTTGATAAACTGGATGTCGTCTTCTGCCAAGAAATAGCCAAAGATATCATATTAAAACATTGATATTCAATTTTAATTGCATTTAAATCAAAACCACACAATGTTAAATAATACTAAATAAACAAAGTTTCTTTTCTTTTCATTTGGTTAATATTATAAACCGCTTTATATTTGCATTCGATTTACGATCATTAATTCATTAAAAAAAAGTTATGGAAGAAAAACAATTGAATGAGAAGGAGAGTTTAGAACTCATCACTCAAATGATTCGCAACACGCAACAGCGTATTGAAAAAGGGAACGGAATACCGTTTCTTATCTGGGGCTACACAACCGTACTCGTTTCGTTATTGGTTTGGTATCTGCTTTCAACCACGGGTAATCCTAATTGGAATTACTTATGGTTCCTGATCCCCGTCATCGGTTTTCCCGCGATGATGTGGGCTATTAGAAAACAAGAAAAGGGAGTAAAAACCTATATCGATAAAGTGATCGGTTACGTGTGGATTGTCGTTGGAATAGCTGGACTTGTCGTATCTGCATCCGCTATTTTTTTATGGAGCTTGCCCATTCTTTTTATCGTGATACTGATGATGGGGAGTGGAACCGCTATTACAGGATTGATTATAAAATTCAGGCCGATTATTTTCTCGGGATTTGCCGGGATTCTACTCTCCTTCTTATGTCTAATTGTAAAAGGATATGAATCCATCCTGCTTTTCGCACTCATCTTTTTGGTAATGATGGTTATCCCGGGACATATTCTTAATTGGAAAGGGAGAAGTCATGTTTAAGCCACTTGACCCCCTGCTTCACTCTGAACTTCGACTGGCCATCATGTCCATATTGCTATCGGTGGAAGAGGCGGACTTTGTCTACTTGAGAGAGCAGACCAAGTCCACATCGGGAAACTTGAGCGTGCAGATTGATAAGCTGAGAGAGGCCGGCTATATTGAAGTTGAAAGGGGATTTGCGGGGAAACGTACACGAACGGTTTGCAAAATAACAGCCCACGGGATATCGGCATTTGAAAAGTACGTGGAAACGCTAAAAGGGTATCTCAACTTGAATAAACCTGAAAAGTAAACTAGCTTTCATATTTCGGCTTTTAGGAACATCCTATTAGTGTAAACGTTAAAAAAACAGATCCCTTGATGAACTCCGCGTATTCTTTCCAGTAGGGTGCGGTTTTATCTGTATGTGCCAATAATATATCCTTAAATGAGCATTGAACAAGTTTACTTGGACAAGGCCATCGCAAGGAATAGTCTAATTTATGAACCTTTAACATTTAAAATGAACTCTACTTTTCGGGTTGAATATATATTCCGTCTCTTGGCAATATTGTTTTCAGATTGGCCAAATTATAAATCGTTACTGCCTGTGTAACAGAAGTATATTCCATATATTCAGGTATGCTCATATTGTATAAGTCACGATTTGTATGCCAAATTTCCCTATAACTAAAATTGAATCCTAATGGGTCGGTATTCAAAAACGAAATTACCGGAACCCCGTTCATCGCGAAATAAGCATGATCACTTCCGCTGGCATTTTCAGGAATTTCACGAGGCGGCTGGGTACTTTTTTGAACCGTGAAAGGAATTCGCGGATCATATTTATCCAATCCTTCGGTGCATTTAAGCATATCGTCATAGATGTTTTCAGGAACTACCAAGCCCGATGCGGCTAAAGGACCACCATCCCGATTAAAGTAATTTGAAATTTTAGGCAGTTTGTCTTTATTATTTTCCACCCAAAACTTTGAGCCCAGCAAACCAAACTCTTCTCCTGCCCAAAAACAAAATAGAATCGTTCTATCAGGCTTATCTCCTCCGGCAGCCATGATCATGCGCGCCATTTCCAAGTTGGGCGCCACGCCCGAACCGCAATCCACCGCTCCCGTGGCAATATCGTAAGCATCTAAATGACAGCCCGACATTACATACTCATCGGGAAATTTAGTACCGCGAATTTTACCTATAACATTGTGATATTTTACGGGACCGGGTCTAAAATGATTCCGAATATCGAACTCGAGCATCACGTATTCGCGCCTTTCAACCCTTTCACGTATTTGGGCGTATTGTTTTTCGTTCAGTTTGATATCGGGTATCGATGGTAAATTATCAAATGAAAGGTTATATAGATTTGCCCGGTCATAATTTGCTGTTAAAGGAACCGGTGCTGATTGAATAATTCCTAAAATACCGGCTTCTACCATTTCTTTGTAAAACATGGCGGGCTCATACTTTCGGAGTGAATCGTGTGCAATCTGTTCGTTATGTCGTATCAAACTAGCCCTGATCGAATCTCCTTCAGCCGATTGATTTATCGGGAATCCGGTGTTTTGGCCTTCAATAAGTACCCATGCCCCTTTTAACGTTCCCTTTATTCGGTCAAACTCTTTCCGATTCTTCGGTTCTATAACTACATGTCCACGTTGTACACCCTTAGTTCCCGATGTGTAACTGGGTGTAACAAAATCGAGCGAAGTAACTTCGTCAGCATACATTTTTCCAAACCACGGACCACGATTAAAGCCTACGGGCAGTTCGCCCACTTCCTCTATTTCTACTTCCACCCCCCAACTTTCAAGCAGTCCAGCAACCCAGTAAGTTGCATTTTCATAAGCATCGGAACCGATTACTCTACCACCAATTCGATTGGTTAACACATCTAAATGTTGCATGGTGCGGTTGTCGGTTTTACCGATTTCCATTATTTTCTGTGAAACACGATTTTGCCCGTTTACCGACACAAACATTAAAACAGACAATATCAACAGAATCTTTCTCATAAATATATTGCATTAATATGTTACTATTTAAAACGGGTAACCGATAGCGAAGTGAAGCGCGAAGTCCCTTCTCAGGTTTGGTGAGAATAGCGTCCAGCGCTCCCCTTCGGCGAGCGCTGGGTTGTGCGCCTTCATCCCCCCATCAAGCCGCAGGATCAAGAAGTTGAGGTCGAGTCTCAAGCCAACGCCGTACGCCACCGCCAGCTCCTTGTAGAAGCTGTTCCACCTGAATAGACCACCGGGTTGCTCGGCGTAATCCTTTATGGTCCAAATGTTGCCCGCGTCGATGAAGCCCGCTAGCTCGATCAACGACGTCATCTTACGCCGGAATTCAAGGCTAATGTCAAGCTTCACGTCCCCTATCCTATGGCCAAAATCGGAGCCGAGGGAATCGCGGCTGTAAGTACCCGGCCCCAGGCTGCGGGTACTCCACCCCCTCACGCTGTTGGCACCCCCTCCGAAATAGCGCTTCTCAAACGGCAACACGATGGAGTTGCCGTAGGGGTAAGCCACACCAACAGCAAACCGGGCGGCCAGCGTGTTCTTATCATCCCACACGTACATAGGGGCGAAATCAAAGTCGCCCTTAACGTATTCAGAGTAAGGAATCTTGAAAAAGGTCTTCCTGCCATTCTCCCGTTGGCCGGCTCCTAAACTAGTAGCCGCCCGGGGAAGCCACCCAGCCACCTCAATGCCCGCCCGCAGGCGAAACGGGATGGTAGGCATGCTCCGTCTCGCGATACGACTGTAATTGGTAAAAGTAGCGTGATAGGCCGTTCGAACGATAAGCTGCTCATCGTAACTGTACCGCAAAATGGGGTTGACCTCCTCGTTCATGTAGAGCGAATCGAACTGGGCGGAGGTCCTGGGCATGCGCACGTAGGTAATACCCACCGGCTCCAGCACATTCTGTAACTTCCAGTCGAACGAGGACCATTGAAAACGACTCGACAGGTTGAAAAACTGCCTAAGATACTCCGGACGGTACTGATAGTTGATGCCGGCGGTAAAGTCAGTGGAGGCGGAGGGCTGATCCCGCAATCGATCCAACCTCCAAGGTAACAGCAGTTGAGGAACGGAGAGGAATACCTCCGCACCATACTCGTAATAGCTATCGTCCAGCAGGTTCAGGCTGTCGGACGACCCGATAAACTCGTATGCACCATTCAAACGGATACGGAACGTCTCACCTCCCTTGAAAATATTACGATGCTCGTACGACACGTTGCTGGCAATTCCCAAATCACCCGCGGAGTTGGTACCATCCACCCCGAACTGCATATAGTGCATGTTGCCAGGGAAAAGGGTAACCCGTGCATCGAGGTAATTGCTGTCATTACGCACCACGGGGGTCAAACGGATGGCCGTCTGACTAATGGGTCCCATGCCGTTCAACGATGCGTAGCTCCTCTCTACAAGGCGATCAGAGTATAGCCTTCCCGGGCGAATGAAGGTGTTGTAATAGATGGTCTTAGGTAACAGGAATCGATCCCGTTGAGACACGATATGAACCCCTTTGTAGTCAATGGTGTCGAGTTGGTAAGAACGGGTTGAATCGCTTAAGACAGCTTCATCCACGCCATTGACAACAAGCACTTTGCCAATGTTATACTGGTTGTAGGTTAAACCATCAGCGGGACTATTCAGCGACAACGTGACATCCACCTGGTGATTACCAACAGTGGTATCGGCCAGGAAGTAAAAATTATCCTTCAAGAAATTGTAATACCCCCGGTTCTTTAGGAAGGTGGTCATGTTTTCCCGACCATCATCCAACACCGAAAGGTCAAACAGGTCCCCCTCCTTCACCAGTTGCAGTTGACCACCATCGCTTAGTAGAGCGTGGACGGTGGTATCCACGGAATGAATAGTTTCCTGAAAGGTGCGTATACGATACGCCTCATTCCCAGTGACACTATATGTTACATGGGCTCTCTTACCCTCTTTCACCACCATGGTGTCAACCTTCGCGTTCAGGTATCCCGCGTTGTTAAGGTGCAGTCGAATCTGCTCGGCCGAGATCACGGCAAGCTGCTCATTATATAAAACCGGTGGAGTCCCATGTTTGAGTAGCTGACGGTTTAACCAGGTAGAATCATTATCAGGGAGGTTGTACATGTGCAACTTCCATTTGCCGAAGATGGGAATGGAGACGTTGGGGCGTTGGCGAAGGTAGGGAGACAATTCCGACTCTCCCATGCCACGCACGTCTGAACGAATCTCCACCTTATTGAGGAGGTAGCTCTGTTCAGGCACCTTCTTGGTGGCATCACAACCTACAAACAGGAGCAGCCCCAGCAACAGGTATGTATAGTTCCTTCTACGCATCACTTTTCCTCTTTAGGCTTGCTGTACCTGAAATCGAAAAGGTTACTGAGCGATTGCCCCTCCTTGGTGACCATGAAGCCGACACCCTGCGTTACGGGAGCACGGCTGGAAAATCGCTCGTTGGCACGGTTAAATGCCCGGAGCATCAACCAGTTATTAATGTCGTACTCCAAATCAAACTCACCCATGAATGCCTGCTGGCTGGCCAGCATGCTCTTATCCCCGTAACTCAGGTTGGTCGAAATACGTAGCCGGTTATTCAACAGGCGGGTAGACACATCCAACCCCATCCTGGCGTTATCGAGGGTTCCATCCAACGTCTGCAAGTTGGTACTAACTGTCCAGTTATCCCTTAAAGCGCTGGCGAACAGGGCATCCAGTCCCCTGGAAAGGTAATTCGCCGCGAAGTTGGTAAACATCGACGAGCCAAGAGCAACATCCGGTGAGCCTTGGGAAGGGATAAAACTCCCGGTAGTAGCCAGGTAAGCGAACTGCAATATCTTGGTCTCCTCGGTGTTGATTAAACTATTAACCCGCTGCTGAATATCGCTGGAGCTCTCGGGGAGCTCAATGTCGTACTTGAGATCCATTGCGTCCAGGTTGCCGTTAATCCATAGTAGAGCGTTCACCGGGACCCGCGTGTTTTTCAGCTCCTGCGCGAAGGTGGGGCTAAGTGCCGTTAGATCTGTTCGCACTGGCAGGAAGGCTGTAATATCAAATCGGGTATTAAGGGGATGACCCGCCATTGTGAGCCGGCTGCCATCACGTATAGAGAAATCGATGGCCCGCAGATTCTGTAAATTGTAATGAAACTTACCCTCGTTGATCACGTAATCGCCGTAAAGGCGAACCTGGGGCGTTGACTTGGAGTTATAATTGACACTCAGCTCACCCTCACCATTTATCTCCAACGCGTTACCGGTGGTCGGATCAAGGACAACACCGGCGGTGAGTTGGGGGCTCAAATTGACCGTAGCCCGCATCACAATGGGTAAGCCCGATGCAATAGAAGCGTTAATCTGGCTTGTCAACTCACGACCCCGGTGCAGGAAGCTCAAGGAGTCCTCTGATGGGGTATTGATATAGACAATCCCAGTATATTCAATCGCCTTGGCGCTTTGCGGCAACACCACCGTAAAGTCAGACTGGCTCCTGGTATACAGCCTGCCATCGCCAAAGATGCCCGAGGAGGAACCCGCGATGCTTACGTTACCCGACAAACGCAGGTTACCGTACAACATCAAGTCGGTGCGGCTCTTGTTATTCAGCAGCATAAAGTCATCAAGGCGAACGTTAGCCGTGTATGCCATTCCCCCGAAGTTAGTGTGCGAGAGCTGCAGGTCCAACATGGCTGCCCGGTTGTTTTGATCGCGAATTACCAGATTAGTCAGTCCCACGTTATCCTTACCCACCCTAATGGTGTCCGATAGGTAGTAGGTAACGTTCGTGTAGGCGACCTTCAACTCACCATCCTCAATGCCAAGCCACCCCTGGGTGAGTGGCTCAGACAGCTTACCACCAATATGGAGACGTGAGTTCAATCGTCCCTTTAAGTCGCTAAAAATGGTGGTTGCCAATGGCTGGATGGTACGAAGCTCAAAGTTATCGATCGATAGGGCAACGTCCAAGGGCAAGGGACTGGCTTCACCCGTGGGGACATACCCCTTGATCTCCAGACTCTTCTCCCGACCATTTTCCAGGTAAGCATTCACGTTGAGCCCGGAACGAATCTGGTCCCAGTCCCCCTCGATCCGCAACGTGCCAATCGTATCGTTGTTCAGGGCGATATGCTCTACCCGGAGTGCTTCGGTATGGATCATGGGTGTCTCCAATGCCTGTTGAACAAAGATCTCCCCCTTGAGTGAGCCGGAAATATTCGTCACGTCAAAGGCAGCCAAGATGGTCGCCATCTCCGTGTTATTGAAGTAGAGCCTGATGTTGTCTTCTTCGCTTTTCGATGCCACCCCTTCAAGTCCAAACAACAACATCTCATCTTGACGGACACCGAAGTTCCGAACGGTTATCGAATCCTTCCGGTAATCAATAGCGGCTTTGTTGATTGTAACGTCCCGCCCGTTGAACTGCGCGGAGGTGGGATGCACCCGGACATCAATACCCAGCTGGTCGTTCCAATCTCTTAAGAAGTCCATGGCAATAAGGAGATTCCCGTTTGACTTCGTGTTCACCTGATTTAAATCATACTCAAAATGATTCACCAGCGAATCCCCCGTGGCAGCGCTACGAAGACGCGCATGAAGATACCCCTTATCCTGTACCAGGTAACTACTCATGGCGAGCCCGATGCCCTTCTGTTCACTCTCAAGTTCCAGCCAGGTCTCCCTCACATCGTTGTTGCCAAATATTGCCTGAGGAACGTAAGCATCAAGGCGTAACGGGCGGTTATTGCTCAGATCTATAACCCCCTCTATAACAGCATGTTCAACGTTGTAAAAAGGAAGGGAGAAGGCGTGAGAGACATCTTCAGTATTTTTCAAGAGGAAGTTGAAGGTGAAGTTGTTTTTGGCCGGTAAACTCTCGTCCATTGACAATGACTGATTCGCTGTACCTCCCTCTGCTATCAAGGACGGCAAGTGAAGCTGCAGATCCTTGGCAAGCTCTTTACCAATCGTGGAAAAGTAATAGTCACCCGTGATCTCCCCATCAAGGATAGACGATGCGATCTCTATCTTTTTGCCCTCCTTCGGATCCACTGATGCCTGTAGGTAAATGGGTCCCGGGTTGTAGTAAAAGCTGCTGTCCATAAGCGATGTTTGGTCCATCACGAAAGAGCCGGTTAAATCATCGAACGTCTTACCAACGAAGTGAGCGTTCAAGCGAGTAGCGAGGGTTGGCATTTTCCACCCCTCCACCATAAGGAAGGGCCTCATATCCAGCCTATCGATCACACCATCCAGCAGGATTTCCTTCTCCTCACCAAAAGAGAAGCCAGCCGCCAGTTTCAGTTTGTTCAACTCGCTATCGGTGGTCACGGTGGCAGCGACAGTCGTACCGGAGTAAACACAGTCGAAAAAAAGATCTCGGTAGGGGAGTCCCTTATAGGTGGTCGACTCGATATTCCCGCTGGCCTCGACCGTCACCCCTTCGCCTTGCACGATGGAGACGGTTGCATCGGTAGCAAGCGTGGTAATGCCCACACCGGCTTTCTCACCGATGATATGGGCCACGGAGATATCATTCAAGCGAACTGGTCCCCCGTAAACAAGGTGCTTAAAGCGGTTGGTCATCTTCCCGATCCCATTCAACAACACCTCCCCCCGCTCCGTGTCAATCGCGATATCATAACGAAACAAAGGTATCTTACCCGCCGCGGTCAAACGCAAATCCAAGTTACCTAACGCGGTCAGTTGAACCGGTGAGGTATAGGCAGGAGCCCAAATACGGATGAGCGCTTCCAGATGCTCTTGCGTTATGGCGAGACGGTCAAACTGCAGCTTTAGGTCGCTTGTCGCGAAGTTAAGACAATCGGCCATCTCCGCCGAAAGAATAAAGCGGGTAAAGGGACCATACCTGAAATCCAGGTGCTTTACCGTGGCTAAGGGCCATGCACCCTCCGCTTCTAACTCGAACGACATCGGTTGATCGAGATGATTCAGTTTGGCGGCGAACATTGCAGCGTCATCAGGCTCCAGCCGATCGCTCTCCACGGTGGCCGCAAACTCTTTCGCCTCCCTGTCAAAACGGGCATCCCTCACCTTCAGGTTAGAATCGTTAAAGGTTAAATCAAGCCACTCACACTCCAGTCGCGTACCGACCGACTTGAACAGCAGTGCGAGCTTATCCACCTGTAACCCCGAATGGTACTCCTGGAAGGACAACCGCTTGACCTCCCCCCGCATCTTATCCATGCCCTGGAAATCGATGTTCGCCCGCAGGTTTAACTCTCGCGCATCGATATGATTAGGTGAAAACACACCGGGGATAGTAGGTGCGGAAAGAACGTGGTAACTCATCGACCCATTTTTAAGACGAATGGCTCCTGAGGTGATGCGCCACGGGCTTTTCCTCTTTTTCACCTCCTTACTACCATCCTCGACCTCAAACATATCTTCCGCTACCTCCTTCCCTTCTCCTTTATCCTTTTCCTCATCCATCGCCCCTTTTTCACCCGCGAACGAGTCGATGATAAACTGAAAGTTAAACGGCTCATCGGGAGAGGGTCGATAAACGTTAATCACAAAATCCTCAAGGCTTAGCTGCTCTACCATTACCTTACGGCTCAGGAGGTCAATGGGCACGATCCGAACGGTGAGACGACCGGTATACAAAAGAGTGTCCTGCCGTTGGTCTTCCAGGTATAGGCCGTTAAGATCCACCTTGTTGAAGAATCGAACCCGAACACCATCCAAAGAGACACGGGTGTTTATCATGGGCTGTACCTTCTCCAACGCGAAACGGGCCGCCCGTCGTTGAACGGAAGGCACACTGAAAAGAAGGAACAATATCACGTTCAACGATATGATTCCAACGATCACGTAGGCAACTATACGGGCGACTTTTGAAGCCAAATCTATTCGGGCAAATTTTTAGTGAGTAAGTTGTCTCTCGTGCCAACCGGGCACGACAACCCCACATGAAAGCAGAATGACAAACACTCCCATTTTTAGTGATGCAATGATACTAAAAAAAGGCGGATATAGCCACGGAACAGGCTTTAATTTTAGCAAAAACGGGTTATTTAAGGTTTTTCCACAATAGGGAGCCATCGCCATAGCTCAAGAAACGAAAATCGTTTTCCAACGCGAACCGATACACCTCACGCCACCCCTCACCGATGAAAGCGGCGACCAACAGCAGTAAAGTACTTCGTGGCTGATGAAAGTTGGTGATTAGCCCATCTGGGTAGTGAAACGGGTAACCCGGTGCAATCATCAATTGGGTTACCGCGGTTATCGAGCCCTCACCGGTGCGGTCGAGGTGGCGAAGAATGGCTTCCAAGGCTACGTTCGGATCAATCGGATCGCTCTCCTCATACGGTTCCCACTGTCCCACCATAAAGCATGGCGTTTCAAGCGTACCCCCTGTTTCACATTCCCTTCCTGTGACCCGCCCATTTCCTACTACGCGCTCACCACCTGCTCCATACCTAATCCCGGCTTCATGTGCATTTTCCCTTTCACGCAGCTTTTTCCCGATATAGTACAAGCTCTCCACCGTGCGTGCCGAGGTGGTTCCCACCGCGATCAACGGTCCGGTACGGTGCAGCAACCTTTCAATCGTTTCTCTGGAAACGGAAATGAACTCCGTATGCATATCATGTTCACCCATGAGCGAAGATTTTACTGGCTTAAAAGTGCCTGCACCCACGTGGAGGGTTGCCTCGGCCGTCTGGAAGCCCCTTTCGTGTAACCGGTTCATCAACTCGGGGGTAAAATGAAGCCCCGCGGTGGGGGCAGCCACGGAGCCCTCTACCCGCGCGTAGACCGTCTGGTAGGTTACATCATCGCTCAACTCCGCCGCCCGGTTAAGGTAGGGCGGAATAGGGAGCTTACCTGCAGCCTCCAGCAGTTCAGAAAAGGTCGTCCCAGGATCTTCAGCACGGTTATTAGCACCGTTGCCATTCCCATTATCGCACCACGTATGATTACCAGCGCAATCGCCGCTATCCCAAAAAAACGACACGATGGCATCACCCCCATCCATCCCTGCCCTCTCTGCACGTAACTCTACCAGCCGCTCACCAATGGGGACCTGCAGGGTCAACACCTCCTCCTTCCAGCGCCGCGCATTCCCCACCATGCAGCGCCATGAGCAACGGTGACGCTGCTGGAAGCTAACCGCGTAATCGGATGGATCGTGAGGCGATAAGCAAAAGACCTCTATACGGGCACCCGTTGCCTTGTGAAATATCAGTCGGGCATGAATTACCCGTGTGTCATTAAAAAGCAACAGGCTTCCGGGGGGAAGCTGTTCGGGTAGTGAACGAAAGGGAGTTGAGGTAAGGCGACCAGCATCATAAACCAACAATTTCGACCCATCTCGGTCAGGAAGAGGGTACTTGGCTATTCGCTCATCGGGCAACGGGTAATCATACCAATCGATGCTCAACCGCTGTATATCGGCTTTTTTCATTAATTTTGACTACCGAAAATTTGATTTTCGTATTTATTAATTCATTTATTGCACAAAAATAGTCAACTTTGCATCGGATGACAAAAAAACAGTCGCATAGAAAATAGTTATGAGATCAATATCCGTTGGAGACACCGTCCGTTTTCTGAATAGCGTTGGGGGAGGAAGAGTAAAAGGCTTCCAAAGTAAGCAAATCGCGATCGTGGAAGATGAGCACGGGTTCGACGTGCCGGTACTCGTCTCGGAACTCGTGGTTATCAAATCGGTCGAAGAGGAACTTGAAAAAATAAAAGCAACGTCCGACGCCGCGGTAATGGACGAGAACACACGAAGCAAATTGGGTTCGAAACCAGGGTGGGAAAAAGGCTTTAAACCTGGATCAGAAACCGGGTTAGGAAGGGTAGACAAACCGGGAACGGGGCTAAAAATGTCGGGCAAATGGGAATCAGAAAAGAGCAATCCAATGTCTCAATCAGAAGCCGAACGTCCAGTGGCAATCGTGGAAACCCCCGAAGGGGAGCAGATCACCGCCTGCTTGGCATACCTCCCCATGGATAGCAAAAACATCTCCACCACCGCGTACGAGTGCTATTTCGTGAACGACAGCAACTACTTCCTCTACTTCAACTACATGAGCCGGGAGAACAACGCATGGAAAAGCAGGTGTACCGACCTGGTTGAACCCAACACCAAAGTTTTCGTCGAGGAGTTCGATAAAACGGAGCTGAACGAGATCGAGAAGGTCGCGGTTCAGTTCATCGCCTTTAAACGGAACAAACCGTACGCATTCAAGAACCCCGGGTCGGTGGAGCTACGGATTGATACGGTGAAGTTCTACAAGCTGCATAGCTTTCAGGAGAACGACTACTTCGAAGAGGATGCGCTCATCTACTACCTCATGCGGGAGGACCTGCCCGAGGAGGAGTTGCTGGTTTCAGCAGGAGACCTGGAACGGGCCATGAACGAGAAAAGAAGGGCCAATCAACCCGCAAGAACCAGGAGGAAGAGGATAGAACAACCGGAGAAGGCAAAGGTGGTGGAGGTGGATCTCCATATTAACCAGCTACTCGACACCACGGCTGGCATGAACAACGCGGATATCCTAGAGTACCAGCTCAAGAAGTTCAACGAGACGATGCAGGCTCACCTCAAGCAAAAGGGCAAGAGGCTGGTATTCATTCATGGGAAGGGCGACGGGGTGCTGCGACAGGCCATTGTCAATGAGCTGAAGAAAAAATACCCCTCCTGCTACAGCCAGGATGCCTCGTTTAAAGAGTACGGTTTCGGTGCCACCATGGTCACTATAAAATAATTAACGTTAACATTTCCTGTTTATGAAGAGAGTTTTTACCATCCTTATCGTGGCACTGCTCGTTACCAGCTGCGAAGTTATTCAACGCATCGGGGGGGCTTATCAACTATCCCAAAGCGAGTACCGATACAACTCACTCAGCAATATACAAATAGCTGAAATGAACCTCGGTGACGCATCCAACATTTCCGTTTCCAACCTGGCATCCATCGCTACCATCCTCGCGGGAGGATCAACGCGCCAAGCCATCCCGTTTAGCATGACACTCAACATGGACGTGACGAACCCCAACAACACGATTGCCTTCTTAGATGCGCTGGATTACAGCATCCTGATCAACGAGATGGAGTTCGTGGAGGGGAAGATGGATGTTCCCATCCGCATCGACCCAGGCCAGACCAGCCTGGTTTCGATTCCCATCAGCGTCGACCTGAAGAGCCTGATGAACCGCTACTCACAAGAACGGGTAACTAACGAGATGAGCGCCTTCCTGGGCATCACCCCAAAAGAGACGTCGGTAACGGTCAAACTGTGGCCCAAGCTTACGGTCGGCAACAAGCTGATCAAGGTGCCCGCACCCATACCCGTGGTTTTCAACTTCGGGGGGAAACAGTAAACTTTATTGACTATCTTCGCGTTTTAATTGTTGATGACGATGCAAAAACCATCCATACCCAAAGGGACACGAGATTTTTCGCCAGAAGAGATGGCGAAACGAAACTATATTTTCAACACGATCAGAGAGATATACCAGCTCCACGGCTTCCAGCCGATTGAAACGCCCGCGATGGAGAACCTAAGCACTCTACTGGGAAAGTACGGGGAGGAGGGCGACCGGCTGCTGTTCAAGGTGCTCAACTCGGGGGATTTCTTAGCTAGCTTGAGCCACGAGGACCTAACGGAAGGCAACGCGGCGAGAAGTGCGCACAAGATCTCGGAAAAAGGATTAAGGTACGACCTCACGGTTCCCTTCGCACGCTACGTGGTGATGCACCGCAATGAAATTACCTTCCCGTTTAAACGGTATCAAATACAACCGGTGTGGCGTGCTGACCGACCACAACGGGGGCGCTACCGGGAGTTCTTTCAATGTGACGCCGATATCGTGGGTTCCGACTCGCTGCTGAACGAGATCGAGCTGATACAGATCATCGACGAGGTATTCACCCGTCTCGGTATTCGGGTATCCATCCGGCTGAATAACCGCAAGATCCTGGCCGGGATAGCGGAGGTTATCGGCCAAACCGACCAACTCACAGACATCACGGTAGCCATTGATAAGCTCGATAAAATAGGGCTGGAAAAGGTGAACGAGGAACTTGCCGCGAAAGGTGTCGACGAAGAGGCCATTAAGAAGCTGCAACCCATCCTGCTGATGAGCGGTGACAATGCCGAAAAGATCGGGCTGCTACGAAAAGAGCTACACGTTTCCAAAACGGGACTCGCGGGAGTCGACGAGGTGGAGTTCATCTTTGAGAAAATCAAACCATTAACGCTGAGGAGCGAGCTGGTACTTGACCTCACCCTGGCGAGGGGACTCGATTACTACACCGGTGCCATCATCGAGGTGAAGGCACTGGATGCCGAGTTCGGGAGCATCACGGGTGGCGGCCGATATGATAACCTGACCGGCATCTTCGGGCTACCCGATATCTCCGGCGTTGGCATATCGTTTGGGGCGGATAGGATTTACGACGTGCTGACCCAGCTCAACCTCTTCCCGGAAGGCTTTTCCCATTCGACCGACCTGCTGTTCGTCAACTTCGGTGAGAAGGAGGCCGACTGGATCCTGCCAATCCTAAAAGAGGTGAGAAGCTCTGGAATCCGGTGCGAGCTCTACCCGGAAGAGGCCAAGATGAGGAAGCAGATGACCTACGCGAACAATAACCGGATCCCCTTCGTGGCGCTAGTAGGTGAGAAAGAGATGCGAGAAGGGATCATCGGCCTGAAAAACATGATAAGTGGGGAACAACGAAACTGCTCGCTGCGGGAGTTAACCGATGAGGTGAAAAAAACGTTCGGATGATATCGATTGACAACCTAACCGTGCGGTTCGGGGGCTTCACGCTGCTCGACCAGGTTTCGTTCGTCCTGAACCGAAATGAACGGGTCGCGCTAACAGGGAGGAACGGCTCCGGGAAGTCGACCCTCCTGAAAATCATGGCGGGCCTGCAACCCCCTACCGAAGGGTTGGTCTCTACCCCAAAAGAGGTATCTATCGGCTACCTACCCCAACACATGACGGTGAGCGATAGCCGAACCGTGCTGGAAGAGGCCTCGCTCGCCTTCGAGCAACTGCTGGCAATGGAGCAAAAGGTGAAAAGGCTCCACCAAGAGATGGCCGAGCGTACCGACTACGAATCGGATGACTACCATGCGCTCATCCAGAGGGCTACCGATATGCAGGAACAACTGCACTTTTCGGGCATCCACACGTTCGAGGCAGAAGCGGAGAAGACGCTCCTGGGCCTCGGGTTTGAACGGGGCGACTTTGACCGCCCCACCAGCGAGTTCAGCGGGGGGTGGCGCATGCGCATCGAGCTGGCGAAGATTCTGTTGCAAGCACCCGATGTGCTGCTGTTGGATGAGCCGACCAACCACCTCGACATCGATTCGATCCAGTGGCTGGAGCAGTTCCTTGCCGCGAGCGGGAGCGCGGTGATGCTGGTATCGCACGACCGTGCCTTCCTGGACCGGGTGACCAACCGCACCATCGAGATCGTGCTGGGCTCTATCCACGACTACCGGGTGAACTACTCCACCTACGTGGAGCTGCGCAAGGAGCGGCGGGAGCAGCAGCTACGGGCATACGAGAACCAGCAGAAGCAGATCAAAGATACCGAAGAATTCATCGAGCGCTTCCGGTACAAGGCAACCAAATCGAACCAGGTGCAGTCCCGGATCAAGCAGTTGGAGAAGATCGACCGCGTTGAGGTGGATGAGATAGATACCTCCCGGCTGAACCTGAAGTTCCCGCCCGCGCCTAGGTCCGGCTCCTACCCAATTATCATGGATGAGGTCTCGAAAAGCTACGGGAAGCACGAGGTGTTTAGCGACGTTACACTTACCATTGAACGGGGCGAAAAGGTCGCCTTCGTCGGCAAGAACGGCGCGGGGAAGACGACCCTCGTCAAGTGCATCATGGGCGAGATTGAGCACGGGGGCAAGCTCAAGCTGGGCCACAACGTCAAGATCGGCTACTTCGCCCAGAACCAGGCGCAGCTCTTGAACGAGGAGCTGACCGTGTTCGACACGATCGACCTCGCGGCAACGGGCGATATCCGCTCCAAAATCAGGGATATTCTCGGTGCTTTCATGTTCGGCGGCGAGGCATCAGACAAGCGGGTGAAGGTGCTGTCAGGTGGCGAGCGGAGCCGGCTGGCCATGATCCGGTTGCTTTTGGAGCCGGTGAACCTGCTCATCCTGGACGAGCCTACCAACCACCTCGATATGGCATCAAAGGATGTGCTGAAGAAGGCGATAGAGGCGTTCGAGGGTACCGCCATCATTGTTTCGCACGACCGCGACTTCCTGAATGGTCTGGTGGAGAAAGTGTACGAGTTCGGGGGAGGGAGAGTAAGGGAGCACCTGGGTGGCATCTACGAGTTCCTGGAAAAGAGAAAGTTAGAGAGCCTACAGGAGCTTGAACGAGCCACCGTGCCATCCGGCAGCGATAACGGGGGTAAAAGAGAAGAGCAGCAGGAACCGATAAGCGAAAGCAAACGCTCCTACCAGGAGCAGAAAGCGTGGAACCGTAAAGTACGAAAGCTTGAACGGGATGTCGAGAAGGCGGAGGAAAAAGTGGAGCGGCTGGAGGAGAAGATCACCAAATTAGAAAGTCGCCTCGCCACGCCGGAGGGTGCGGCTGATATGGAGTTGCTGCAGAAGTACCTGGAGACGAAAGCGAAACTGGACCGCGCAATGAACCTTTGGGAACGTTTTGCGTTGGAACTGGAAGAAACAAACAGATGAAAAAAATAAGTGCTTTTCTTTTCAACAAGATACTTGGATGGCGGGTGGCGAACGAGGTGCCCCGCCTGCCCAAGTGCGTGATCACGGTCGCTCCCCACACGAGCAACTGGGATTTTATAGTTGCCAAACTGGCCTATTCTTCCTTGGGTAGAACCGCCCACTTCCTTATCAAGTCGGAGTGGTTCGTCTTCCCGTTCAACCTGTTTTTCAAGCGAATCGGGGGTATCCCGGTCAAGCGAGACAGAAGTGAATCCCTCACCGATACCCTCGCCGAGGAGTTTCAAAAACGGGATCAAATGGAACTGGCTATTGCACCCGAAGGGACCCGTAAACCAGTAACGGAATGGAAAAAGGGCTTCTACTTCATCGCCCTGAAAGCAGGTGTACCCATTATGCTTATTGGACTGGATTACAGCAATAAGGAGGCGCGCTTCTTGGGCCTGTTTCAGGCAACAGGTGATTACGAAAGGGACATCCCAAAAATCAAGTCCTGCTACCGCAACCTCCAGGGAAAAAAACCCGAGAATTTCCTTTTGTAGCTCTCCCCGACCCTATCCACCATCCGGAACGTACAACATGTACCCTTCAACCCACAAACTTACGACCTTCAACCATTAAATCTTTCAACCTTTCGAGTGCACGACACGGAAGCTTACCCCATATCTGGAGTCATCAAGAACAATCACGTGAAAACAGAGACGAGGGTACCCTTACCTAATCCTCGAAATCGAGTCTAAGCTGTACCCCATCCACGGGCAATACAGCCTGTTCGGCATCCGGTTTCTTCAATGTCAGCCCCAACAGCCGGATCTTCTTCTCCTGCAGATCCTCCACTTGTAACAGGAGCTCTTTCCCCAGCTCAAACAGCCTTTCGTACGTGTTGATATAGTAATCAACCGTCCGGCTTCGTGTAACCTGTTCGAAATCAGCATACTTCACCTTCAACGTCAATGTCTTCGCCAAGAAGTTTCGCTTCTCCGCCCTGCGATGCACCTTCCGGGCAATCTGATGGAGTGCCCCCAGCATATCCACCAGCTCATCCAGGTCATCTAAGAAGGTCTCTTCCGCGCCCAGCGATTTACGTACCCTCTCCGGCTCCACCTCCCGATCGTCCACCCCATGGGCGAATTGATAATACATTCTTCCCACCTTGCCGAACTCCCTCACCAGGTCGAGCTCACTCCACTGTTTCAAGTCCCAACCAGTGCGAATACCCAACTTCTCCATCCGGGCAGCCGTCACCTTCCCCACCCCGAAGAACTTGGTGACCGGCAGCTTCTCGATAAACACTTCCGCCTGCTCGGGTTCAATCACGAATAGGCCGTCGGGTTTCCGGAAGTCCGAGGCAATCTTGGCCAAAAACTTGTTATAGGAAACCCCGGCAGAGGCAGTCAACCCTGTTCGGTTATAAATCTTCTGCTTTATCTCCCTGGCAATCAGCGTGGCAGAACGAATACCGGGATAATTAACCGTTACATCCAAAAACGCTTCATCTAAAGATAGGGGCTCCACCAGTCGGGTGTACTCCTGGAAAAGCTGCATGACCTGTTTAGATACAGCACGGTAGACATCAAACCGGGGCATCGCGAAGATAAGGTCGGGGCATTTGCGCAAAGCGGTGACCGATGGCATGGCGGAGCGAACGCCATACTTGCGCGCCTCGTAGCTAGCCGCGGCCACCACACCCCGCTTTTCGCCATAACCCACTGCAAGCGGCTTACCACGGTACTCAGGGTGATCACGCTGTTCAATGGAAGCGTAAAAAGCATCCATATCAATGTGAATAATTTTTCTCTGGGGAAGAGATTCAACGAGCTGTGTTTTCATCATACGCTTCGTAACTTTGTTATTTGTCGGGCGCTCTCTACAAAGATAAGATATCTAATTTAATTTTCAGCCAAATAATCATATCATCCATCATGGTTTTTTCTGTATGTAAATTCATCGGTTACAAATATATTGATTAAATTTGCGTGAAAAGGTTCGGGTAGAGAGAGAATGAACAACACGTAAAAAAACGTTATGAAGAAGAAAAAGAAGAATGAAAAAAGAGCGAAGCTGGAGAGGTCGCTCCGCCTTATCACCGCTGACCGAAAACGAACCAATATTTTACGCGAGGGAGAACAGAAAACCATCGCTCGCCTGGTACAGAAGGTACCCTCCTGGATTAGCTCTGACGGGATGACCGCCATTGGCTTTTTCGGCAACCTGATGGTCGCCACAAGCTTCGTTCTGGCCCTCTACTTTGGCCGGGGATGGTTACTCCTATCAATCCCTGGTTTCGTGATCAACTGGTTGGGCGACTCGCTTGATGGGCGGTTGGCCTACTACCGGCAAAAACCCCGCAAGTGGTACGGGTTCTCGTTAGACGTCACGGTCGATTGGATTGGTACCGTCCTCATCGGAACGGGGTACATGATATACGCCCAAGGCCCTTGGAGATTTGTCGGCTTTTACTTTGTTGTCCTGTACGGTTGGGAGATGATCACCTCCCAACTCAGGTACAAGATCGGGGGCAGTTACTCCATCGACTCCGGGATATTCGGCCCCACGGAGGTGCGCATCATCATAGCCACCATCCTAATCGCGGAAGTCATCTTCCCCGGTGCTATTCACTACCTCGCCACGTTTGCCTGTTTCATCCTCCTACTATCTAACTTAAAGGAGAGCCGAAACCTCCTGAAGTTAGCCGATGAACGAGACAAAGCCGATCGGGAAAAGAGAAAAGAGAAAAAGAAAAAGAAAAATAAGCAGAAAAAGAGTCAAGATGATACACTCGATGACGGGGTACGGTCGGGCCACGGTGGAGCTTCCCAACAAGCGAGTCACCGTGGAGATTCGCTCTCTGAATAGCAAGCAGTTCGATCTCTTCACCAGGCTCCCGATATTGTACAGAGAAAAAGAGATCTCGTTACGCAACGACCTCTCCAAAAGGTTGGTGCGCGGGAAAGTGGACCTATCGATAAACGTGGAGGTCATCGCTAAGGAGGTTTCGTCCCGCGTAGATCCACATGTAATCAAGCAGTACCAACGGGAGCTGAGCACTTTGACGGAGGAGATGGGCATAGCCCCACCTGACGACTGGTTAGCGGTACTGATGCGCCTGCCCGAAGTGATGAGGCAAGAAAGCGAAGAGCTGGACGACACCGAGTGGACACAGGTGAAGGTAGCTATCGACCAAGCGGTAGATGAGCTTATCACCTTCCGAGCAAAGGAAGGACAGATGACCCAGGAGCTACTCACGGAGAAGATAGAAAACATCCGCACGCTGCTTAACGAGATCGAGGAGTTTGAAGCGGAACGAATCAAGAAGGTGAGAACCCGGCTGCACGAAGAGCTAAGCAAGTTAGAGGGTATCGAGTACGACAAGAACCGGTTCGAGCAGGAGCTCATCTACTACCTGGAGAAGCTGGATGTGAACGAGGAGAAAACACGCTTGGCGCACCATCTTGAATATTTCCTGCAAACGTTATCGGAAAGCTATTCACAAGGGAAAAAGTTGGGCTTTATCTCACAAGAGATAGGAAGGGAGATCAACACCCTCGGTTCCAAGTCGAACCAGTCGGATATGCAGCGGATCGTCGTGCAGATGAAAGATGAGCTTGAACAGATTAAAGAGCAGATATTAAATGTCTTGTAAGGAAAAACATAAAAGTGGACGGTTAATTACCATTTCCGCGCCGTCGGGAGCGGGTAAGTCGACCATGATACGTTACTTGCTTGCCCAGGATTTGAACATCCAGTTTTCTATCTCTGCCACAAGCCGTCCCCCCCGCGGCGAAGAGAAAGATGGCGTAGAGTACTACTTCCTCACCCCGGAGGAGTTTCGAAAGCGCATCGCCGCGGATGAGTTCCTGGAGTACGAAGAGGTCTACGAGGGGAGGTTCTACGGCACGCTGAAGAGCGAGGTGGAACGCATCCTATGCCAGGGGAAGCACGTGATCTTCGATGTAGATTGCGTGGGCGCCCTCAATATCAAGAAGGTTTACGGCGACAGTGCGCTCACCGTTTTCGTGATGCCGCCCTCGGTGGAGATATTGCGCCAACGCCTGGAGAAACGGGGCACCGATGCCCCTGAAGTGATCGAGAACCGTCTAGCCAAGGCGGAGTACGAGATGAGCTTCGCCCCCCAGTTCGATGCCATCGTTTGTAACGATGACTACGAGAGGGCACGGGTAGAGATGTTGAAGTTAATAACTGACTTTATAGCATGATACGGAAACACCCCTTTTTCACCCTTATCCTCACGTTTACCCTTCTTCTGCTGCCCCACCCCTTTTTCGCACAGCTGCAGGAAGAGATACAGCACAGCGTTCTTATCGATTCTGGGCATGCTTCCCACTTTTCCGTCCAATTAGAGAAAGAGACACTTCAGTACGCGGTAACGGATGGGGAAGAGCTTTGGATGGATATCTATAGAAACGACTCCAGCGTGACAGAACCTCGCCCCTGTCTACTATTCGTTTTCGGGGGCGGGTTCAAAGAGGGTGAGAGAGACGCGAAAGGGTACCAGCCCTACTTTGATTACTTCGCCCGTCGCGGCTTCGCGGTGGTGTCTATCGATTATCGCCTGGGAATGAAGGGAGAGAAAGCCCCGGGCATGTTTAACTTCAAGCCGTTGCAGAAAGCTATCGAGATGGCAGTGGTCGACCTTTACACGGCTACCCGGTACCTCGTTGATCACGCTGAAGAGCTAGGCATTGATCCCGAGCGGATTATTATCAGCGGGTCGAGCGCCGGTGCCATCACGGTTCTACAAGCCGACTACTGGAAGAGGAACCTCCACCCCAATGCCGACTCGTTACCGGATGATTTCCGGTACGCCGGGGTGATCTCATTCGCCGGCGCGATTTTCAGCACCCACGGCACACCCTCTTACCTCCAACCACCCGCGCCCACCCTCTTCTTCCACGGGAGTGGTGACCAGTTGGTTCCGTACAACAAGATCCGCCTTTTTCATCTCGGTATGTTTGGCTCCAAAGCAATCGCTGAAAAGTTCAGGCTGGAGCGCTACCCCTACCAGTTTTATAGTATGGAGAAGATTGGACACGAGGTTGCGGATTATCCTATACGGGAGTTCCTCCCGGAGATCGAACGGTTTATCCGCGATTGGGTATTCGACCGTTCACGCCGCATGGTAGATATTCGGTACGAAGACATGTCAAGGAAGGCAGATCTTACCGCTACCCCGGCAAACTACTACAACTGATTCATTCCAAAACAGTTCAATATCACGGGTTAGAAATAACGCTTTTCCGGTAAGCACGTATTCCTAAAAGAAGGATTAGTCCGAAAGCAGCTGCAATGTACAGGAATACAGCTATCGACCCACTGGTATGCCCATAGGAGTGCATACCGCTTAGAAAGTAGTTCACCCCCAAGAATGTCATTAACACCGATGAGAAAGCGAGTACCGAGAGGAAATTAAACAACCAGGTTCGGTTCCCTTTTTTCACCAGGTGGATGTGCGTGACGATAGCGTAAACCACCACGGTAATCAATGCCCAGGTCTCCTTGGGATCCCATCCCCAGTAACGTCCCCATGATTCATTGGCCCAGACGGCACCGAGGAATGTTCCGGTAGTCATCAAGGCTAATCCCACAAGTAGCGAGAGGTTATTAATGATGCTAAGCTCTTTCACCCGGTAGGTCATGGCGGTATCATTCTTTGTAAACGCCATCAGGGAGAGGTTGGTGATGCCCAGTAGGAAGCTTATACCAAAGAAGCCATAGGCCGCCACGATGACCGCCACGTGAAACATCAGCCAGGGCGATTTCAAGACAGGTACCAACGTGTTAATTTGCGGATCCATCCAGTTGAGCCCCGACACGAATAAAATTACTCCTCCGAAGAGGGTAGCCAAGGCTAGCGTGAGGTTATTTCTCCGTCCAAAGAGCAACCCGGCCAGCACCGTGGCCCAAGCGATATACACCATCGTTTCATAAGAGTTACTCCAAGGCGCGTAACCGGAAATATACCACCGCAATCCCATGCCAAACATGTGGTATAGAAAGAGCAGTATGATGCCGATAGTGAACACGAGTGATGCGTAGTGGAACCAAGAACGATTTCTAAGTAGCTGTGCCATAGCCACCAGCAGCAATAACCCCCCAAGGATAAAGTAACCCACCTTGGTTCGGCCGAAAATGTTCATCTCGTTGTAACGCACTTCCGCCCTAAGTTTCTTGGGGTTAATAAGCTGTGCCTTATCATTCTTCAGCTGATATGCCTCAATCAGTGCCAGGACATCCTCCACTTTATCCCAATCACCGCTCTTCACCGAGTGCCCCACTTCCGATAGATACCAAGAGAAAGTTTGGGTAATAAAAAGCGAATCTTGTTGCGGAAAGTGGTCCAACTCCTCTCCCGGAGCATACCAGGTGTGGGTCGGGTCGCTCGGGTCAGGGTAAATACCAGGAAGCGAATAGTTAAAAAGCTGGTAGACGATATTCACCCTTTCATCTAAGTTGATCAGCTCTTTATCCAGCGTACTCCTCTCGTTAGGCGGTCGATAGAAAGCCTCTTGCAGGAGTGGCAACAAGCGATAATGGCCCCCCTCGTCAAAGAAGTCGGAATAGGATGCGTACCTGCCTGGCAAACCATACATGATAGGTATCAGCTCATCGCCTACCACAATGAACGGCACCATGGACCAGACATGCGGCAGGGCAAAGAAGCTCAGCAGAAACTGATCGGAGTTAAGCCCCTCAAAACGCCTCTCCTTGTGTAACTTACGGAGGATTTCGGAAGAAAAGGTGTTCATCGGCATCACCCGTCCCCGGAACTGCACCGGGAGGGCACCAAAACGGGCCGCGTGCTCAGCAGGCACAGCGTTCTGTAACGCGGTCTCCAACGCAACGTAAGATACATCCAACCCCGCGGTGACTGACGAAGCCTCCCCTAGGGCTTGGGTCACCTCTAAGCTATCGCTTAGTGAGGCATCTAACACGGTGTCGGTCACAATCTCCTGTCCACTAACCATCATCGATGAGAACAAGCACAGGCAAGCGAAAAGCAACACCTTTTCCGACTGCTTTCTAACCTCCCTCAATTTCCTAAGCAGCGTACGAAAACGTGAATTAGGAACAAAGAATATAAGGACAAAGCCGATGATAAGGAGAAGGTACCCGGTATAGGTAATAGTTCTACCGGCCACATCCCGGTTAACGGAGAGGATGGTTCCTTTCTCATCAGAATCATAAGATGCCTGAAAAAAACGGTACCCCTTAAGGTCCAACACATTATTCATAAAAACCCGTGCCTCACGTACCTCCCCGTCCAGGTGAACCAGCAGGTCACTTTCGTAGGAAGAGGGACTTTGGGAGCCGGGGTAACGGTTTAACGTGAACTTCACCAACTCCAACTCAAACGGCAATCGCTCGACATGAACCCCCTTGGAGGTATACATAACCATCTGATCGCTCCGCTCTCCCTCCCGGATATGTACTTGTCCCTCCTTGCCAAACAGATGGGTGGTTAATGCTCCCCCAAGGATCACGATCAGCGCGAAATGGATGACCAGGAGGGCCCATTTTTGGTGGTGAAACCACTTTTTACGGAAGAGGAGCAGCAGGAAGTTCAGCACCATCAGGAACTGGAAAAAAATAAACAATGGGGAGTAGTAGATCAGCATTTTGGCTGCTTCCGTCCCCATTGTTTTTTCTATGAAGGTAGCCGAGGCCAACCCCACCGCGTAAATCGTCAATAGAACGATGGTACCCCTATAGGATGAAAAGAATTTGAGTATCCTCTCCATTTACTACCTTTTCTGTATCGTGCCACACCCAACATATCAAGCCGTGCAGTGGATTTCATCACACTGCACGGCAAGTTGTGCAGCACCTAAAGTGTTGCTATGCGTCAAACTATGCCGTACTTTAGGCCTCCTCCCATTGCGCACGGAGCAGCTCCAAGGCAGCCGGTACAACCACCGCCCGATCGCCTTCGGCACCGCACTCGAAGCTCACGTACTTATCGTACCCTATCTTCTTGAGTGCCCTGAAGCCATCCACGTAGTTATCGGCCTCGCCATCTTCACCCGGGGTGATGCGACGCCTGCGGCTTGCGATATGCACGTGTTGCAAGTAGTCTCCAGCCGACATAAACGCACCGTAGTCGGAGGTCTCCTCCCAGGTCATATGCCAGAAGTCGCCCAGGCAGGTCACACCCGGGTTATTGATATCGCGGCAGATGGATGCTGCATCAGCGAGCTGCCTCAGGTAAAAGGCTTCCCTACGATTTAGCGGTTCCAGGATGACGGTAGTGCCATGCTGTTGTGCCAGCGTACCCATCTCATCGAACTGCTCGCACAAGAAGTCGCGTGTCTCCTGGGTATGGGGCATCACCGGTTGTTGGTGGTTGAACGCGGGTACGATAATCACCCCGGTCGATTCAACTTCACCCGCGGCGATGATTAACTGCTCCATCGTGTCGCGGCAAAGCTTACGCACCTCAGGATCTGTAGACAGGATAAACCCGTCAAACCCCGCGCAAACCGCGCTCATCTTTATGTTGCGCCCTTGTAAAGCGTCTTTGTACTCCTGTTTACGTGCCAACAACGCCTTACCATGTGGCTCAAAGCCCACTACCCCATTAGCTTCCATGAAGTCGAACTTCTCGTTCAAGTTAGCACCCGGGGCGTTTCCTTCTTGAAAAGATATTTTCAACTCCACATCGGGTGAAGCGCTCCCCTTCTTCCCATTCCCGCTAGAAAGCGAGGTACACCCGCCGACGGCCATCACGGCCGAACCGGCGAGTGTAGTTTTAATAAACTTTCTTCTATCCAGCGTCATAATGACTCCTTTCTATTTTGCACTTCCCGGTACGGGTACCGTGAATCCAGACATATCCATTTTCCCCATATTCAGATCGGCCGGCTCATAATCGAGCGTTGATGCCGTCATGGCATCCCACGTGGTCACTTGTCCCGTGTAGGCCGATTCACGCCCCATGATCGCGGCCATGTTAGCGATCGCCGTTTCGGAGGCCTGCTCGATGGGCATGTTACCGCGGATACAATTGATCAAGTTCACATGTTCCAACGTGTAGGGATTGGTTTGCTGGAAGTTAGCCTTCTCGGCATCGTAATCGAATTTCCATATCTCGTTGCCACTGTTGTCCACTATGCGGCATCCTCCGTCAGAGGTCCAGTATCCTTTTGTTCCTTGTACGAACTCGCTCACGTTATTGGCGCATCCGTCAATCTGGCGACACATACTATGCAGGTGAATCCCGTTCTCCATCGTGAAATCGATGCTGAAGTTATCGTACTGGTCACCCGTTACACGGCGCTGACGAGAACCGAAGCCCACAGCACTAACCGGTCTCAATCCAGAGAACCAGGTAAAGACATCGATATTGTGCACGTGCTGCTCAACAATATGGTCACCCGACAGCCATTTCCAGTTCACCCAGTCGCGTACCATGAACTCGAAGTCATTCCACTGAGGTTGACGCTCGCGGTACCACAGCATGCTCTGATTCCAGTAAACGATACCCCCGGTAATTTCACCGATAGCCCCGTTCATGATCTGCTGGTATGACTCCACGTAACAGCGCTGATGATGGCGTTGTGTTCCGGTAACAACCCGCAAGTTCTTAGCCTGTGCCTGGCGTGCTGCCGCCATGATGGTACGATACCCTACCGGACATACGCAAATCGGCTTCTCCAGGAAGCAGTGTTTGTTCTTTTCAACCGCGTACCTAAAGTGCTCAGGGCGGAAAAATGGCGGTGTACAGTCGATTAGCACGTCGATATCACTATCGATCACCTGCTTGTACGCATCCAGCCCAACGAACCGCTTCTCCGCGGGAATATCGATACCTTTCTCCTCTTTCAACCTGTTCGCCAAGCCATCCACCCGATCTTGAAACACGTCACCCAAAGCGGTAATGGTCACCCCGTTGCCCGCGTTCAAAAAGTCAAGAGCCGCACCAGAACCTCGTCCACCACATCCTACCACGCCCGCTTTCAGCTCTTGCCCATCAGTAGCCAAATCGACTAGTTCCGGAACGTAATAACTGCCCGGCTCTTTCAAAGGTACGTTAGCCCCGCTTCCTTTCTTCGCACCCCCGCTACAGGAGGTTAAGATACCGGCTGATCCTGTACCGATCACGCCAACAGCACCTGCCACGGCAGATGTCTTCAGGAAGGTTCTCCTGGTTACATTGTTTTCTTTCTTCATGTTGATTTGTTTATTTAAGTTACATACGATTAAATTATTGTTCTACACTTACGTGTGCGGAATTCGCTTTTATTACCCTACAGATCCCTACCACGTGATCATCGGACTATTAAAATTGCAAGACAGTACATGGTTCCTTTTTAGAGGATTCCCGAATCAGGTTCACAAACCACCCTAAAGCCAATACCCTTCACATCGGAATACCACCAGATGCTCTTGGGCTGTTGCGGGTCGGTTCTCATCCACGCATCGTGCTGAGTGTAGGCCCGGCTCGCACTACGCACGTCAGCCGCGTCGGAATCGTAGTGCCCACCTCGTACCACCCACTCCTCACCTTCCGTTACCAGCGGGTCACGGGTCACCCCCGACCTTTTGGAGTAGGCTTCGGGATCGTACTTATCGGCCGTGTACTCCATCACGTTCCCTAACATGTTCTTCAAACCAAACGGGTTGGGCAACACCTCGGAAGGCTGTTGCGTGCGTCCACCGCTATTATTTTCGTACACCACGTACGCGCTTATGCTATCTGTTTTCGCCTTGAAGATGCTCCTCATGAATCCTTGATTCGAAAAATGTTTGGGGCTACCCGGGAAGAAGTAGGCGCTTTCGCTACCGCCACGAGCCGCGTACTCCCACTCCGCTTCGGTGGGCAAGCGGTATTTCTTACCCGTTTTGGCGGAGAGCCACTGGCAGAACGTTTCAGCGGCATAGTGCGTCATCGTGATGGCCGGCCGGTCGCCTTGACCCCATCCCTGATCGGGATAGCCAAACGGGGGTGTAGGCCCAGAAATACCATCTACCCCGATGGCTTCCAGGTTGTTCTGATACACCGTCTCCGGGGGTGTCCGCCCTTCGCTCATCGTCTCCGCGTAAAATGCCCAGAAGAGATCCCATGTAGTCTCCAGCTCAGCCATGAAGAAGGGGCTCAGCTCCACCTCATGCTGGGGCGATTCGTCTGAATTCCTGAACGGCTCCTTCTCCGGACTTCCCATCATAAACGTCCCACCCTTAAGGGCAATCATGTTAAACGACAAAGGGGTACCGGGTATCTGCTCCGTGTAGTTCACGAAAGCGGTAACGGGCGTGGCCTCCTTGTAGAAGAGACTCGTATCAATCGTGGCCGAACTGGCCAAACCGGGAATCCCCACCATTTGACCGTGCGAGTAGTTCGGGTTATAGTGGCCTGCATCGAGGTGACAGCTGATACACTGAAGATCAAGCTCCTCAACGTTCTCGTCATAATGCAGATGTGCGATAATCCCTTCGTCCGTAATACCTTGAGGAAACAGGTCCTGATGGCACTTCACGCACGATTCGTTGGGGATGTACTTCACCGCGAACTCCAGTTCCGACTTCCTGTCCCAGTTGATGTCCGCGGTATCCTTGGTAAGGTATCCCCACACATCCTTTAGGCCTAGTGACAGTTTAGCAGTGTAGTGCGCCCACGTATCACTGGTGGGTGGCAGGTGGCAATCGATGCAATCGACCATAACCCCACTCCCGTTATTCACGTGAACCGATAACTTCCAACTTTCGTCCACGTGGGGGTGAACGTGACACATCATGCAAGACTCGTTGGTCGAGAAGTAGACCGAAGCCTGGTAGAGGGACGCCACGAGAACAATCCCTATTACAATACCAATGGAAAAGATGAAACCTTTACGCTGATGAAATTTTTTATCCCTAGCCCCTTTTTTCCTTTTCGAACGTTTAGCCATTATAACATCTAATAAAGTGAGCCAAATTATAGATTTTACCTATATACTTTCATGATTTCGCTATAAAAATAGGCAATATTATTCTATTTGAAAAAAAATTGGCACTAAAAATGTTATTTTGCTTACAAGGAATCTATTTGCAGCCTTTGCCCCCGCGCTATTTTCACCTTCTTCAAGGGGAATTTAGCTCTTCCAGCGGATCTATTTCTTCAATAAACACGAAGCATTTACCGAACATCTTATAAAACAAAACATCTTGCGAGTAATGGTGTGGCTATCGAGCTTGTTTTTCAAGGTAACATCCAGTCAGCACGCTCCTTAAACTCTGCTTGAAAGTCTTTACTCCATCTGGAAATGGTAGATGCCCCAACACCATCGATGTAATGATTTGTTGAATCGACACGTTTGTATTGACCTCCCCAACTTGGTTGTGTTGGGTCTTCAGGATCGTTTATACCTCGATTTGCACTTATCAGATAAAGGAATGAAGGGGAATCACCCTCTATAACACCTTCTCCGGCAATTGCTTTTGGAGGATAGATAGCTCCTAAAGCTCCATGATTATTGATAATGTTTGTTTCAACCCATGAGCGATCGTCTACTCCGAACATACCATGATATGTTTTTCTTGATTCAATAACGAACAGGTCAGGAAAGTTTCCGATAAGCCATTCATGAGTAGCATCTTGACAGGCAATCAAAAAGACACGAAGTTTACTGATAAAGTGGTTTAATTCAGTTTTGCTCCGGGTATTCTGAACCTTCCAGATTGCTTGTGCAACTTCTCTCGGCCCTCCCCAAACACAAATATAGATGGGTCTTGAATCGGGCTTATCTACCGCTGCTATGATTGCATTCGAAGCCTCACTGTCTTTTCCTTCACCTATTATTTCAGTCCACGCTTGCTTATCGCAACCCCATTTTATTTCTATGTTATGATTGTTGCCCAATCCCTCATAAGTAACTGAACGCAAATAGTCGGCAGTAGGATACTTGGCATCTCTTTTCCTTAAATTCTCATCAACTTCATCATATATGTCGAGTACTGCCAAAATATTTTTCTTCTCTGCCACCATTTCAAATGTGCCTGCTGAAGCAATCAAGCCTTCTACATCAAATTCATTGGTGTAAAGTAAGAAACGCACCATTGATTGAACATCATCCGGGTCACTGTTTGTAACCGGGAACGGAGGGAAATCAGACGATATGATTACCCTAAACCGAGCAAACAGAGATTGGTTAACCAACAATAATATACAAATAGTAAAAACAAGTTTTATTTTATTCATTTAAACTATCAATTTTTCGATGTAATAATGAATCGGCGATAACTTGTCAAAGCAGGCTCTCCATTGTCAGTTACTTCACAAATAACATGAATTGTTTTACCTGCCGAATCAATTGGTAGATCAATTTTTATTTTACTTAAATTATCATTTGAAATTGTAACCTCTCCCTTATAAGTACCCGCTTCTGGTATTACCCACCATTTGAAATTCAATGGGTCATTATCCGGATCAAAAGTTTGTGAGGCATCCAGCGTTATTGAACTTCCCTGTCTCTTTTCCATATGAATCTGGTTGATTCCCTCATCTCCATTAATCACGATTATCGGGTTGCGATTCCCTTTTCCTTCGGCCGCCCAATCCATTCTGGCAGCAAAATTATTGAAGGTTGCCTGATAAAAATAGTCTAGATATCTGTTGGAAATTTCATTCGCTTTACCTTTATGGTTATTATAAGCGTAAGTGACATCATCTGGTGAAATTCCCCATTCAAAATAACCACCCCAACCAACCTGATTGGGAATAAGTGGGTCATTTAAACCATTCGGCATTACATAAAGGAATGACGGAGTATCACCTTCAACACCAAATTTATACTTTGGATAGACCTTCCCAAGATTTCCGTGATTTTGTATATGCTTGGCATATTCATCCCAATTCGCTTTTCCTGTGCCATTTTGAAATTTCCATGCAGATTCATCCCAAAGGAACATCAGCTCTTTTTCGAATTCGCGTCTCATCCATTGATGCGAACTTATATCATACGGCGTACCTCCCACGTATGACCTGTCCTGATCGGTGATTGCATAAGTTGGGATTTTATATAAGAATTTATTTAATTCAGCTTTGTTCCTGTTTTGCTGAACTTGCCATATGGATTGTGCCAGGGTATTGCCACCGCCCCAAACTAAAATCCAAAGAGGGCGTTCATCGTCTTCATCGGCTAGTTTGATGATTAAATTGCTACCATCTGAAATATTGTCTTTGCCGATTTTGTCCATTCCTCTTTGTTTACTTCCAAAAACAGTACGTTTTCTTAAATATTCAGCACTTGGCCAATAACCAATAGTTTGGCAAGATTCATCTGTATTGAAGTCAACCTGATTAGAGCGCTTCATCAGATTTGGCAAATCTTTTTCATAGGCATCGATGGCATCATGGATCAGTTGAAAAAAATCGTCCCGAATTACATCCAGGCTCCATCCGGTGGTGTAGATTATCGCTTCGATCTCTAACATATCGGCATGTACCAGTAGCCTGACCAATGATTCGCTATCGTCGGTTTCCCATGTAGAAACATCTGTAAGAACAACAACACGAGGTTTTAAAGTTTCTTTTTTCGGGTTTTGTTCCGCGAATAGAGGCATAAGCATAAAGAGAAATCCAACCACTATTATTTTTTTAAAAATCATAAACCTTAACTTGATAAAATTGATACATACAAAAGGAGCACACTGGTGTACTCCTTTATTTGGCAAATTCTCGTTGTCTTCACTCTTTTCACGCTTTGTGACAACGTGGGGTTAACGGGATTCGTCAAGCGTGAAATTGTACCTGTTTTCGGGTTTATGTCGGCTAATCCGTTCGTTAGTCTCAGGGAAATAGGCCGAAATGATCTCATATAAACCGGGGTCATAAATTTTTAACTCTTCGCGCGTGTTCACACGATTATGCTTGCCATCTCCCTCGTTACTCTCCACCTCGGCGTTCACGTCAAACCAACTTTGCACGCCCTCCGCCCAGTACTCCCATATATTGGTCGCGGCATAAGTGTTCAGCCATCGTCCTTGCTCGATCGCGTTGTCGAGCGACCGTTGTAAGCGGTCGTTAAAGGTAGGGTCAACGGGCGTGATACCCACGTTGTGAATGGTATGCGCGAACTCGTGCACCAAGATATCTTCCGCGTGGTACTTGTCGATCTGATAGGCGAGGATATTCTCTTCGGCGCAGGTGGTCAGTGGCATTTCAAGGGTCCCCCCCAAACCACGTGCGCGCACGTCCCAGTTCAGCGAGGTATCGTTCACGAGGTATGCGTGTTCCGGTATATCGGTGGTCCCTTCATAACGTGCCATGATCCCGATTCGGGTATCGCGGCTGGTCATCGACTCCAACACCTCTTCGGGGAGCATACTAGTGAGCGCGTTCACGGTGATATAGGCCGCGTAAAAGCAACTATCGGGCACCCTCCACGAGCTAATCACATGGATCCCATTCACGTTCATGTACTTCTTATAGAACGGATCCAGCTTCAACCGGGCGGGTGGCATCGTGATCTCCGGGGTATCTACGAGTTGAGCGAGCGGGGGTATCGCGTTATCCGTAACGGGGATGCGGTCTTCCTTCACTTGGCAGGCCACCACAAGGAGCAGCAAACATACGATTCCTACAATTTTCTTCATTGAATTGATTTTTTATTTGGATTCAACTTCCATCTTTACCTTTTCGTTGCTTCCTCGCGATTCCACTCCGGGGGTTCACAACCCAGCAGGTGTTTCACGAAAAAGTCGCGCCGCTTTCTCTCCCCGTATTTACCGCCTAACGTGTGGCCGGCACCAGGAAGCATCACGAACTCGAACTCCTTGTCATGTTCAATCAACTTGTTGACTACCTGTAACGTGCTCGACGGGTCCACGTTGTTATCCAGCTCTCCGAGGATCAACATGAGCTTGCCTTCCAACCGGTGCGCGTTCTCCATGTTGGACGACTCCGCGTAATGTTTCCCGATGGGGTAACCCATCCACTGCTCGTTCCACCATATCTTGTCCATCCGGTTATCGTGGCAACCGCAGGAAGAGACCGCCACCTTATAGAAGTCAGGGTGAAAAAGAAGGGCGCCCATCGAACTTTGTCCCCCTGCCGAGGCTCCGTAGATCCCTACCCTTTCGATATCCATCTCGGGGTACCGGGCAGCGGCCGCTTTTATCCAGGCAATCCGGTCGGGGAATCCCGCGTCTTTCAAGTTTTTCCAACAGACGTCATGAAACGCCTTGGAGCGATTCGAGGTACCCATGCCATCAATCAAAACCGTGATGAAGCCCAGCTCGGCCAACGCGCTACCATGGTGTTCGATAGCGAACCCCTTTGGCACGTGGGAGTCGTGTGGTCCCGCGTAGATATACTCGATAACGGGATACCTCTTCGTTGGGTCAAAATGGGTGGGACGGATTATCATCCCCCATATATCGGTTTCTCCATCGCGTCCCTTAGCAGTGAACACCTCGGGTAAGCGCCATCCGGCGGCGATTGCCCCCGAGATATCGGGCTGTATATCGGGCCGGTACACCACATCACCTCCCGCTTCCACGGAACGGATCACCAGCACGGGTGGAAGGTCCACCCTCGAATATGAATCGAACATATAGGTGTAGTCGCTCGAGAAAGTTACGCTATGCTGGGCATTTTCCGGCGTGAGCGCGGTGATACGCCCCTTATCGATATCCAACGTGTAATATTTCTCCAGGTAGGGGTCTTCACCCTTATCCATCCCACACCCCACGAAGATGAGCCTCCGTTCTTTCTCGTTAACATGTACCACCCTTTTCACGATCCACTCTCCTTTGGTAAGCTGTTTTTTAACCTCTCCCGTCACACTGTTATAGAGGTAGAGGTGTCTCCACCCGTCTCTCTCCGAAATCCAAAGCAGTTCGTCGCTACCTTCAAACCAATAACGGTAGAGCTCGCTGTAATGGACAAACGTTGGGCTCACCTCGTTTACCAAGGTACGTAACGAGCGGGTAGCCACATCGACGGCGTAAATGATGAACTGTTGATGCCCCCTCTTGTTAAAATCGAAGGTAAAGGAGTCGCTCTTGTCGTTCCACCGGACGTTACCCAGGGAATACTGCATTTCCACGTCGGGCACGTCAAGTTGAACAGCCTCCCCTTCATCCAGTAGGAAGAGGACCGGTCGCCTCACGGGGAGGGCATCGCCCGGTTTCACGTAGTCGTATCTTTCCGTTTTAGGCTGGAGCTGGTCAGATGGCGAGGAAGCAATCAACAACAACTCGCGGTCGCTACCGGGTCGGTACTTGCTACAGACAATTTTCCTGGAATCGGGTGACCAGTAGATATTCGACGAGTAGTACTCGTAAGGCGAGCCGTCATCGCTCAGCCTACGGGCCTGTCCCGTCTCCTTATCCCTCACCCACAGGTTCCCTTCCGAAATGTAAGCCTCGCTCTTCCCATCTGGAGAGGTGACCCGTTCCCTGGAGTCTTCTTTAAACACCCTCCCCCAGTAGTAATCGGGGCGGCGAGCCCGTTCGCGTATTTTTTTTACCGTGTAGTCGCCCAATAAGGCTACGTAATCGGCCATTTCAATACTAAAAAAGAGGGAGTCTCGTTCACGATTCAACCTAACTTGCTGAAAGGGGAGATCATACGGTTGCACCTTTTGCCCTGTCCGAACCGCCAGGGAGTCGGCCAAACGGGTTGGATCAAATGCTGGCGTGGTCGTTTTCCGCTCGGCGTCAACGACGTAAAACTCCCTGCCCTGAGGTGTACGAGTAAAGTAAACAAAGCTACCCGAACGAGGAATTGGCTGTACGTTAGTAGGATTGTAGTAGTAGAGGGAAGCGAACCGCTTCTGGTACTCATCGGCTTGCTGATACAGATCCTTTATCGAGGCACCGTTCCGGGCAGAGTAATTGCCGTCGCACAGTCCTAAATCGGTTTCAGGAAAATAACGGGCCAACAAGGTGTAGAGACCGAGGTCATACTCCTTTAACTTAGCTCGCGTATTCACCGCATTGTGCACCCCATTTGGCTGTTGCGAGTAACGGTTGCAGTCGAAAAAAGATTGAACGCCCTCGGCGAAATATTCGTGGGCACTGCTGATGGCATACGTGTTTTCCCAGAGTCCCTGTTCGATCGCCTGATGATACAGCGCTTCCAGTTCGGCATTGAAACCGGGTTCTATCGCCGCGATCCCCTCATCGTGAATCAAATGGGCAAATTCATGCACCAAGATGCTCTCTCCCACGTACCGATCGCCCTCCAGGCACAGCACGTTCTCTTCGCCACAACTTGCGCTGTAGGATCCTTCAGGATCACCGCCAAAACCACGTGCACGCTGGTTCCAGTAGGCTGCCTTTTCCGGTGTATTGCAAAGGTGCTTATACTCGGGCAGGTCGCACACCTGTTCATGTTGACCGATGATCATGAGCTTACACCCTTTTTCGACCATGACCGTTCGCACGTCAGACCGCTTAGAGAGCATGGTTGTAACCATGCGACGTGCCATCACGAGTGCCTCATCCGCAACCTTCCCGGAGGAGACGATGGCGATGCCATCGGCGTCGAGGTACTTCTCATAAAACGGGTCGATTCCCAAACCCAATGGCACCGGACCTACCCCGTTAGCGGGGTTAACAAAGGAATCCAAGGCTACACCCGGTTGCGTGAGCAACAGGAGCAGGCCTAAAAGGCAAGTAAAAGCTTTTCCGTTCATGGTTCAAATATAGCGAAAATAATTAATTCAGCGCATTCCGAAGCCTATCGGTCGCATTTTGTATCATATCGTGGGTTCCACTCCCATCGTTCACGTACGCTACTACCATCTGCGCGTACTCGATTGCTTCTTGTAACGCCGGAACCTTCTCATGCGATGCTACCCGATCGGCTTGTCTTAGCAGGGTGTTCAACGGGTAAAGATCCTCGGGCTCAGGGAGATTGCCCGGTCTCATGGTGTTGAGTGCCGCGTTTAAGGCAGATGTGGCCAGGTCTACCTCGTTCTGGCTGTAATTCTTATCCCTGTTCTCATACACGTTTAGTGATGTGCGCAGTTGATACAACAAGCGCCTAAACGCGTGCGGCGCCCACGGTGAGTACTCGGGAACTTTCACGGCCAGCGCATTCCAGTCTTCCTGCATCTTCCTCCTCTCCTGCGACAACTTTATCACCTCACTTAACTTGCTTTTGTCGACACTGTTCGTCAACACCAGCTCTTTAATTGCCTTGGTTAACGCGAGTGTCTGCTTATCGATCGTAAGCTGTGATTCGCTCTCCGTCAGCGCCTCTTTGGCCGCGGTCAACGCCAGCTGAAGCGTTTGATAGGTATCCCAGGTATACTCCTCGGCTCGCGTAGATTCCGCCTCGTTGATCGCGGCGACCAGGCATGTTTTATCCAGTGTTTTTGATTTCAATTCGTTGATGGCATTATCAATCGCCGCGATTTGGTCGATTACCTGCCGTTGGGAGGCTTTTTGAGAACGGGTCATCTTTTCACCGACCTTCAACGCTCTCTTAAGCACCCTGTAGGATGACCTCGTGTAGTTCTTGGATGAGAACGTAGCCGCATCCTCCAACTTACTTTCCAGCATCTCCCTGAACTCGGATACCATATCATCAACAAAGCGGATACGGAAGTAGTGGGTCGAATTTTCGTCCCTGAAGTAATCGGGCTCAAACGTTTTACGACCCACGGTCAACGTGTAAAGGTTCCCGTTCGTTCCTGTTGAACCGCCGCTGGGTCCGTTAAGCAGGATGCTTTCCAAGTAGGAATCCACCGTGAGTGTTGCCTCGTCCCAACTGTTCACGCCCGTGGCCGTCATCGCCAAAGGCCCATACATAAGCGTACCTGCCCACTCGGGCGCGTACTGGATGTCGGGCTGCCCCTCTCCACCCGTGGCTGTTTCCATTTTATCGGGCCCAAAATCAATATGCTTGGTAAAGGGCATCACCACCTCTACCACGTCCGATTCACTCCATTCCCTAGCGGGGATGGTCACGTACGAACTCGGCTGGTAATTAGAAGCCAAAGAAACACCATTCAACTTAACATCGAACCCTTCCGTAGCCCAGTATGGAACACGCAGCTTCATCTCGAAGTGGGCCTCACCCCCCGTTACCCGTATGGTGGAACGTTCAGCCGGCCACAAGCACTCTTGCTGTAAAGTCACCCCTTTGGCATCCCAGTGAAAGGCGGTAGGCAGGTAGAGGGCCACCCAAAGCGTGTTCTCCGAAACGAAGTAGGCCGCTTCCTGGTACTTAACGTGGTTCTCGGAACCGGTACCCCCGCAGCAAGAGGATTGGGGGGTGTGGTTTCCCCAAGGCTTCGAAGCGTTGAGCCCAACCGCGTATTGATAGGTAGTCTTGTACTCGTGAGGGTGTAGCGAACCAACCAGTTGATTGTAGAGTAACCGTTCATAGTAATCCATGTACTTTGCATCGTCAGGATTAAAGCAGTTGAGGTCTTTGGTGAGTTTCGCCAAATTATAGGCGCAACAGGTCTCGTTAAGCGTGGGTGCGGGGTTGGTAGCCATGCTCAAGATTTGCGTGTATGGTTGCCTGAACATCTCACCATTGCCCACCCCACCCGCGGAGTAGCGGTAACGCCCTTGAATCATATCCCAAAAATTTTGAGCCAGGTGGTAGTAATAGGGCTCTTTGTTACCCCTGAAGCTACGAAGTGCACTCGTGATTTTCGGGATATGCTGGTTGGCATGCCGCGTACGTATATCGTCAATATTCTTCGCAAGTGGATCGTAAAAGGCGGGGCTGTCGAAGAAATTAGACGCTTCAAGCAGCCGTGCCTTCTCAACGGGATCGCTCACCATCTCAGAAAGGCGTGCCAATGACTCTCCCGCGCCTCCATCTTCACCCGCGATGTACATGTTCCACATCTCAAACCGGTTACCCGGATTTGCCCTCCGCTCCTCCTGGGTCCCTTCCGTCTGCACGAATGTCCTATAATGCAGCCGGTTCCATATCCAAAGCCCCATATCCTTAGCAATCAGCAGCGCTTTGTCGGCCACCTCAGGCAGGTCAATGTACGTCGCGATATCGATCAAGCCGGCCAACTGCTTATGGATAGAGTAGTAGGGTGCCCAGACCCAGCTCTCGTTGTTGTATGCACGGTACATCTCGATGAGCGCGGCGTGATGCGCCGGAATCGCGTTGAGGTAGCCGTACCCGTACTTCTCCCACTCGGTCTTGTGGAGATCGAAATCATCCCAGGTCCCCTTCATCTCGCGCAGCTCCTCCTCAGGTGCAAAGTCACGTGCTTCCCAGTAACGGCCAAGCTCTTCGTTCCAGACGAACGTCCTCTCTTGGCATTCCCGCAACTCGTTCACCATCCGGGTCATGTTGCCCCGCAATTTCTCTTTCTGTGCCGGCTCGGTCGCGCTGGCAAACGCGAAGGCCAAGGCCGACATGTAGTGACCCGACCCGTGTCCCTTGAGCTTGGTGGTGGGTGAATCCCATCCATCCGCCCGGGTATACCCCTCGGTACTCAACCCATAGGTATCCCTGTAATTATAGAGTTGTTGCGACACGTCCCAATGCATGATCTCGTTTATAGCCAAGTCTCTATTCGATGTCAACCGGTTATTGCCGGTTAGGGTCACCCGGTCTAAAGGAGGTGTCTCAGCGATCGGGACAAGGGATGGCACCCCCTGATTCCCAGCTACCACCTTTACGTTGGCGGTGATGGGATAACCGTTTGGAGTAGTGTTGTCGCCGGTTATAAACCCATTAATCGTGTACTCGTGTCCAACAGGATGGGTTACAGGGTTTGCTTGATCCTCTTCCGTGTCACGGGTCGCATTGGCCCATCTTGCCTGGCGGTATCCCGTGCTGCCATCCGAATAGGTTACCCAAAGCTGATACGGTAATTTCGGAACAGTCCCTACCGGACTCTCCACGTGAATTGGTTCAACGCGAGTGATGGTTCGGATTTCGGCCGAACTGTTTTTCCGTGTAGCAGCAGGTTGTGACGAGCTTAGTGGAACCGATGCCACCCAAAGCAGGCTGGTCAGCGCGATTATCAAAGTGTTTGAACTTTTCATCATTTTCTTTTTTTATTCTCTCCACGGGAGTTCATCCCGTTACTCAATAGTTAGACGCAACGTGTACTCTTTCCTCTTCACAGGCTTAATAACGCGGTATCCCCGTTCATCGGTTACGATTTCCGACGGGAACAGCACTTGCCTATCTTCCGAAACCTCGATATCCAACAAGGTGTTCCCCTCGAGGAGCAGTTCTACTTCACGGGTAGTTGGGTTGTAGCCCACTTGCTTTATTTTCCCGTCTACGCTCTTCAGCATCAGTGACTCCGGAGCGAGGAAGACCCGGTTCTTACCCGCGGTAGTCACCTCCGTGTAGACCCAATCTCCCTCTTTACGGATGTTGCCGCTAAAGGCCACCCAATCAAATTCCGGGTGGTGGTAGATGTAAGTGGAGGAGTTTACCGCGTAACCGTAAAAACCACTACCGTAATCACAGACGTACCCATCAATATCAAGCGTGGAAGGGTACGAGTGGAAGGCGGCCGGTGCGAACCCCTCTTGGGTTACGTTGGCCAATGGCCCCATCGAACCCGCGTGCCCCACGCGCAGCAAGTAGAAATCGTCTGGCGTTTCCCTATAGGCTGCCAGGACCGGGATAGCGTTTAGTCCCGAGCCGTAATGATGTAGCTGACGTTCGATACGAGCGAGCTTACCCCCGTACACGAAATCCCAGTAACGGCGTGCACTCCCGTTATACCCCCAGTGGGGTAGCGTGGGCATATAGGCCAGGATAGCGTTCAGCGTAACATCGGCTTTATCCTCATAACCAAAGTAAGAGGTCCACATGTAAACCTCTTCCTGCCCCGTGGAGTCCCAAGGCATTTCACTGCCAAACGGGTAATTGAGGGAACGCCAATGGTCGGCTCTCCTCTTCATCGCCCTCTCCAGCTGATCCGCCAAATCGGTGAATCCCTCGCGTTGCAGATCCAATAGGATATAGAGAAATATGGAGCCTTCCATTTGACCGAACTGCGCGTAATAGGGAGCGAACTTCACCATGGCAAGTGCAGTCTGGCATGCGTCCTCGAGACTCTGCTTCCAATCGATATTCGTGTACCCGCGGTTCCGGCCCAGGTGGTACATCACCCAATGCGCCGCTGCCACGTGCGGGTAGTTATAGGATCTGCCCAGGTCTTGTGCATTTTGCAACGTCCACGCTTCCCATCCCCTGAATTGAATCGAATCGCTATAGGTCCCTTCCGGCATCAAGTCTGGTTCATAATAGAAAAGGCTCTTTCTCACGCCGTACTTCGTGGAATCGGTGCTATGCTGAATTCCCCCCCATAGGGTCTCCTTCATGAATCGCTGCAGTTTGTTCACCTCCTTTTTCTCGGGCAGGAGCAGCTGCTTCATAATCGCTGCCAACCAGCTACCAGCACCTGCCTCGTCACTCAAGCCAACGAACCAGGAGCGTCTCTCTTGTGTGAGTATCTGCTTTTTATCGTAATCATAGTTCATCACGGAAGGTGAGCGTCCAAAGGGATCATCTTTATTCTCGTACCACTGCTCGGTGGTAAGGAAGTGCCCCAAATCACTCACCACCTGTTCTTGCGGTTTAATCGCTTTATAGCTGATGGTTTGTAACGTTTGGTCGGCATACACCACGGAGACCCTTGCGCGCCCCCACTGGTTAGCCTTCACACCGTATTCAACCCATTTGCCGGGTGTCTCCCCTTGTCGTGTAAGGGTGAGTGCACCTTCCGGGTAGACCGTAATTTGACTCACCTTCTCCGGATACTTAATAAACAGTTTACCCATCTCGTTCATGGGCAACACGTAACCGGGCAATCCCACCGCCACGGGCCGTTCTCTTCTCATCAACTCCCCTTCGATCTCGCGAATAGAGGGGGCCAACACGAACTTAAGGGCATAATCCCTCTTTTCGTCAGGACGCAACATAGCGGAGGTCGGCACGTTCCAAGGCTCTACCCCTTCCCATTCCGTTTCAGCAAGTGCTTTGCTGTGAACAAGCCATTCGTGGAACCCCTCGAAGATCACCCCTTTCGGTGTGGGGTCATCGTTCAGCGGATTGTACGCTTCAAAACCGGCGTTTTTATGAGGCAATACCAGCAAGCTCGCCCCTCGCCCATGGAGACGGTTCACCTGTAGGTAGCCGGCATCTTGCCCAATATAGGGGTCGAAAAACACGTTATCATGATGCGCTTCATCCAGCGTTTTCCCTTCCAATATGTTATTAAATATCAGGGGGATTCCCAATGAACCAATCTCCACCGGGACGGATGAGGTGTTCGTGATCTCAAACCGCAGCACCAGGTCACCCTGATCTGTCTCCCAGTACCGATTCACGGTGACGGGAATGGTAGCCGGCAAGGTGTTCGCCAGGTTAGCCGCTGCCAGGACGAAACCGCTCACTGCCAGCTTCTCAACCGGTTGACGACGCGTGGCGGTAGAGTAGCGTGTCCACTCCGTTTCACCCTCTTTACGAAGCATCAGGTTGATATCACCCAGGTGGTATAACCTGTCCCTATCCCTTTGCGACAAGCGATCGCCAGGCGTATAATCGAATGACGTGTCGGACAGGGGACTCAGTTTCTTAACCGTTTGAGAGGCATCCACCAGGGTTATTACAAAAGAGTTCAAGGTGTACCTGCTCTCACCATGTTCCACCCCCAGCGTAGGTGGTCTGGAGCCAATCCGATCCCAGGGCGATTGCCCAAACGCGGTGAAAAGGGTAAAAAGAAAAACCATACAGGTTGTGGTTGCTAATCGTTTCATTTGATTTTTAAGCATTGTTTCGTTATTTCATTTTTTCATTCAAAAATCGCATCATAATGGTTCAAAGTGCTCCTGCTACTCATTGAACGGGTTTGTCTCCTCCATTATCTCGTTTACCTGCCGCTCAGTAGAAAAACCATCGTAAATCCTTACCCCGGTGATAGAGCCGGTATAGTTCTCCAGCGGCATCCCCGATGCACCAATCTTCACCTCGTCTGCCTCGACGAACAGCGTTAGGGGCACCTGCCTGTCCAGCTTTCCGTTCACGTAGACATACTCGCACATACCGTCGAACGTAATAGCCAGGTGGTGCCATTTACCCGCTTCCGGCAATTCGCGAAAGGCAACATCCACGTAGCCATCCCCGTGAGCTACCGCACCGTAGGGGGCGGTTCCATACATCATGGCGGCATACGATGCTTGCAGCATGTTCCGCCTCGTATTCCAAGAGACTACGCACTCGCCCTCTCCTATCTCAGGGTTATACACCCAAGCCGACACGGTGAAGGGAGCGTTCCAGTGAAGCGTCTCGGGAACAGGCTCCCTCAGGATCAAGAAACTCTTCCCGTCAAGCGATAACGACAAAACACCCTCCGTTACCGCTAACCGCGGGTTCCCCACGGGGGTGAATTCACCCCCCATCGTCCCGCTGTTTGGAATTGTCCCTTTAATATTGCCGGGGGATCCCTCTTTCGGGTCAAACTCCACGAGCAGCTCCCTCTCGCCCACCCTCCCGGGACCTTCCGCCACCTCGTTGTTGACATAGGGGGGGAGGTCAAAAAGTCGTTCGTACATCTTCACGTTCCAAATGGCGGCATACATTCCCGCCTTTTCGGTACCGGTCACGGTTATTCGAGCGTAGCGTGCCTTGGCCTCACCGTCGTCCACCATAGGTGAACCACTCCGTCTATTGGAGCTGTTATCCGCGAAGAGGGTCCAATTCTCTTTATCGTTCGACACCTCCCACTTGTATTGATAATAGAAGGTGGGGTATTCAAATTGGGTTGCAATCCTTCTGATTGTTCTGGTTTTCCCCAGGTCGATGGTCAAGGATTGCGGCAAGCTGTTATTCCCTGCCTTCCACATGGTACCGTTGTTATCATCGGTGGCATACCCTGGCAGGTACTCGTGGTCCACGCCATCAGGGACAAACCGGTTGGGCGGCGCCTGCAAGTGATAATGGGATGAGGCCTCCGCTTGGGCGCCAAAAGCGATATTCTTACCGGGAATGGCACTCTTAGCCAGATAGCCAATACCGCTATGCGAGGGCACCACTTTATCCAGGGTATATGTATCGGAAAAGTGTAGCGGGTCGACGCACACCTGCCTAAACTCACCTCCCGAGCTATGGGGGTTATCGTGCCGGTGGTAGGCGATATAATAGGTCCCGTTTTTCTCTATCACCGAATGGTGCCCCGGGCTATCCACGGTGCCATCTTCCGATGAAGAGAGGATGGGGTTGTTCTCGCCATACTGGTAGGGACCGTGAAGCGAATCGGCCCAAGCATAATGCACGGCATAATCACCCAATCGGCAATCCCCTGATGAGTACATCATCAGCCACCTTCCATCTTTCTTCAGCACGAAAGGGGCCTCAAACAGCCCAGGAAGCTGCTCGATGGGAATATACCCCTCTTTCGTGATACGGGTGTTTTCAGCGTCCAGGGTCAGGTGCGCCCATCCCAGGCCACCAAAGGAGGTACACCAGGTCCCAAAGAAAGCGACCACCTCCCCTTCTTCTGTTTGCACAAACTGTGCATCCAAAGCGGGCAGATTCTCTTTCCCCGTGCCCACGGGAATCACCGGTGCCCCGTTGTTCAATGGCTTCCACGGGCCCACGGGCGACTCCGACACGTACCCGTATATATGGCAACCGAACTGACAGTTGCCCATGAAGTAATAGTAATTACCATCATCCCCTTTCAGCACGTCGGGCGCCCAGCAGTTGGTTAACCCCCTCGGCAGCTCTATCTCCATCTCGTAGTTGTACCAGTGGACAAAATCTTTGCTCATCCACACCTGCGGCTCACCGGAGGCCAACTTGATACCATCGGTGGTCGCGTATAGGTAGTAGGTATCCCCAAACTTCTTAACGGTAGGATCCGCGAAGTAACCGGGTAATAACGGGTTACCGGCACCGGGTGAATTAAATTGCACCTCCTGCTTAGCAGTACAGGCAAACAGGAAGAGACACAATAATATCGACAGCGATTGCTTCATTGTATTGGGTTTATAGGCGTTTATAGGGTTTACACGTTACAGGATTACTCATTGATTTTTACACCGAGCCGACACAGTAACCACATTCAGTTTGGTACGGCTTCTGTACAGGGTTGTCCAAGTGCTTACTTTACCTCGAACTCGTAAAAAGCGACCGACTCCTTTTCGGGCATATCAAAGTACAACCTAACCCCGTGTGTGGATACCGGTTGAAATTTCACCTGGTTGAGTGCATCCTTCACCGACTCCGGCTTCTCCTCGTACACCACCTCTCTCCAACGGCCCGACTGGTCTCTATACTGGACACCCCACGAGAGCGGGATGCGGCATCCACCCCAAGGACCATCATCATACCAGTAGACCAGCGCGGTTGAGATCGTTTCAGGCTGATCAAACGTGTATTCCACCCATTCGGTGGAGTTGGTTTCCGGCCAAAGTGAATAGAAGGGGATACTCCTGTCGTTTGAATGTTCGGGCCAGAAGCCATCGTTAACCGCCCCGAGGGAGCGATTGGCTAAAGAGGCGCTCACCGTTGCCCTGGTACTAATGGTGACGGGCGGCTGGGGACGTGTTGAGCTCACGGTTCTGGGGATCCAGACGGCCATCTCGCCACTACCCCGGTTTGCCCAAGCGTAATAGGGTATAGCAGTTAATCGTTTCTTATCCACGATGATCTCGTCGTTTTCACTCCTACGCGCACTCTCACCATCTATGTACAACACTGTTATGCCGTTCAACTTCTCCTCGAACTGGTAGGCGATTTCCGCATCATCCGACAAAACGGAGTTCAAGACGCGTTCGTCATTATCCACCCATTCCAGGCAATAGACGATGGGACCCCGTTCGATAGCGGTTTTATCGCGGTTACCTTCCACGTTTTCGTGGGCGATGGTACGATGAATCTCCATCGGCATATCAATTTCAATGAGATCCTCCTTTTCCCACTTCCTGGAGATAACGGCATACCCTTTACTATTGGTTTTATATTTCACGGGCTTCCCGTTCACCTTGATGGTTACCTTCTCTTCAACCGGGTTCAGGTAAGCGTACAGGTCGCTGGGTACCGGCTGGTTCCTTGTCCATCCGGGAATGCGAATCAACAGGTTCATTTTCACCGGCTGCTCCGGATTCATGGTAATCGAGACGTTCCCATCCCAGGGGTAACCCGTTTTTTGGGAAAGGTGAACAGGTATATCACCTTTTTCGATATACGCGTCGCTCTGGACGAAAAGGTTCACGTAGAGGTCGTCCTCCTTTTGCGCGTACACGTAACCCGGGATGGAGGGCATAAAGCGGCAAATGTTACTTGGGCAGCAGGCGCATCCAAACCACTCGCTACGCACATGTTGTCCCGTGGATTCCAACGGGTTCGGGTAAAAGAAACGGTCGCCCTCGAGGTTAATTCCGGAAAGCACGCCGTTATACAACGTCCTTTCCAGCACGTCGTAGTACTTGGCATCACCATGCAATAGGAACAAGCGGTGGTTCCAGAACACGTTGGCGATGGCGGCGCATGTTTCACAGTAAGCCGACATGTTGGGTAAATCGTAGTTGGCCCCGAAAGCCTCACCACTCCCGGTTGCCCCGATACCGCCCGTTACGTACAACTTTTTAGTTACCACGTTATCCCAGATCGCGTCTATCGCGTTCAGGTAGGCTTGGTTGCCCGTTAACGCGGCCACGTCGGCCATTCCCGAATACATGTAGGCGGCACGTACCGCGTGTCCCACGGCTTCGTCTTGTTCAATCACGGGCTTATGGGTCTGGCTGTACTCACCGCTTTGTCCCTCCCCTCGAATATCCAGGAAGAACTTGGCCAGGTCCAGGTACTCTCTCTTCCCCGTTGCACGGTACAGTTTAACCAGCCCGATCTCCACCTCTTGATGTCCCGGCTCGTACGCGAGTTTCCCCGGCCCAAAATCATTCACCAGCAGGTCGGCATTTTTAATGGCGATCTCGAGAAGGTCGCGTTTTCCCGTCGCGTAATAATGCGCCACGGCTGCCTCATACAGGTGACCCATATTGTAGAGCTCGTGACTCAGTTCCGGTGTTTTCTCCCAGCGGTTTTCGCTTACCCACTCGTGAAGGTCGCCGGGGGAGGCCACGTTACGGGCAGTAAAGAGGTAACCGTCGGGTTCTTGCGCCTTGGCTATGTAATAGATCAAGGTGTCCATTTGCTCTTCGAGCTCTTTATTGGGGAGCATATTGATAGAATAGGCCATACCCTCCATGATCTTGAAAACATCGCTGTCATCGAACGGGAAATCGGTTCCAAAATAACCGGGCATCAGCCCCCCCGCTTTTTTAAAGTTGTCTACCCTTCCGGTAGTGTAGCAATGTTTCAGCGCGATGGGAATGGTTGTTTCCTGGTTCGTTTTAATTCTCGGTTCCCAAAAGGCATCCTTGAACTTGACCGCGGAGAACTCCACTGGTTGAATCGGGTAATCGTTTATCTCTCCGGGATGTCCCGTTTCCTTACAGGCCGACAAACCGGCCAGTAGGATTAAAAATAGAACTAACTTTCTCATTGAAATGTATTAGAATAAATTAGAGTCATTTAAAATTGAAGATTAAAGGTAAAGGTGGCGTAGTACTGTTTCCCGTTCTTGGTGTAGACCAAGGTGGGCTTGATCGTGTATTTTCGCCCTGCCACGCTGCTTCCCGGCTTATGCCCATACTTGAAGACGAACGCATCCTTATCGTACTCGATCCACACGGGATCGTTGTTAGCCCATGAGCCCACGTTCCCCTCAGCGGTACAGTAGAATCCCACGTTAGCCGAGTAGGTGAAGCTATAGGTACCATTGGCTTGTTTGAGCCCAAAAGCAATTTTCCCTTCCGCGGGTTTGGCGGTCTGCCCGTTGGCGATGGTCAACGTGTTCCCGCTCAATACGGCAGGTTGCATAACAAAGGCTTGCGCTAACTTACGTATATCATCGTTTGCACGCAAATCGATGGTTCCCAGTTCATACCCTCCATTGGCCGCGTTGCAGGTAACGTGGTATTCAAAGGCAACATCTTTTGGCTCGGCATCGGGATCGATAGTGAAACTCCCCAACAGGTCCGTACCGCTAAACGTCACCTTGTAGGGCCATTGCTCATCGTTTAACTCTTTCTCGTCCCAGGGGTGCGACCTATACGAGGTGGGAGCGCCCACCACCACGAACCATAACTTGTCACATCCTTCAGGTACCACAAATTTAACCTCTCCGGCAGGTTCGGCGTTCATTGCACCATACTCGCGGGTTCCATCGCTTAAAAATGCAACGTACCCATACCGCCATCCCGCCCTGGAGACATCCGAGTTATTGTAGGTACTCACCGCCACCGTTTGACCCTCTTCAGATGCTATACCGGGATCGTCCGGTGCCAACCGGTAACCTGGTGTTAACCCTTGGAAAGCGATAGAAACCATGGTGCCGGCCTCGGGCACGTTCAAGGGAATCACGTTATAGCCTGTGGTGCCGGGGCAGTGGCTATACGCAACCTGGTAGGTCCCATCTTCCAAGGGAAAGAGTTGACACTTTTGCTTGCCGATGTAGCTTACTCCCCTCGTTCGCAGCTCGTCGATATCCCACGTGACAAAGCGGGTAGCCGCTTCGTACATTTCGTCATTAAGCTGTTCCGTGTCAATACCCGTGAGTCGCATATAAGCATCTACCGGGTCTTCCGGTGCCTTCGCCTCACGCCACAGCCTACTGATAATATCTACGCCATGTTTTCCCGTCCAATAATAGTGGATAAAGTAACTGGCGTAACGCTGCCACTCATGACAAACGTGGCGGTGGCAATTTTCGGTATAGACGGTAAAGTTATGGGTCCCGAAAATCTCTGATGGATACGATTGAAACGACTGCCATTGTGCCGTCTGTTCCCAAAACACATTACCCCCGTTGCCACCAAAACCATACCGGAAGCCTCGGGAAAAGTCGTTCGGCGTTTTACCCGCGGCCAATAGGTCGGCGTAAACCTGGTACTGGAAGCTGTGTCCTATCTCGTGAGCGATGGTGGAGCCCACGGGCTTACAGGTGCCCGGGTTAACCCATATGGCACCAATCACGTCATCATACCCCGCCCCGTACGCCATCCAGTCCTCTTGGTAGAAGAGGTACACCTGCATCTTGTACTTATCGAGGTTGGAAACGTTCTTACCTACCTCGGCAAATTTCAACTCCTCGATATTGACGGTATAGAACGATTCCAACTTCCTTAACAGGTCGTCGATGTCAACACGCATAGACTCTCGAACGGAATAGGCATTCGGATCATTTCCAAATCCCTTTTCCCAAAAAACGATGAAGTGCTCGGATTGTCTGGAACGGGTAAACGACCACTGACTATCCTTGCTGAGCCAATCCATACCGGCAAACTCCTGAGGCTTGTAGATCTTCTCGTAGTCCTCAATATCAGATGGTTTCAACCCCTCATCAGGAGGCGTAACAGGCAGCTCTTCATCATCTTTGTCATTGTCCTTCCCCTGCTCCTTCCCCTGCTCTTGAGGAATTTCAATGGGTTCATCCGGAGTACAACCACCCAACCATACCACCAACGCTCCCGAAAGGCACAGCGCGACCCAGCAGGTGATGAATCTATATAACGTGTTACCTATACGCATTCTCGTTTATCGTTGCCACTCGTTTACCCCATCTCTAATGCGGTTACGCCATTTCAAGGTCACCGACACATCGGTATGGTAATCGTTAAGCAGGTAATCCACCCTGTAGTTCAATGTAAACGTTTCTGTCGCTTTATCGAAGGAGCTGCCGTCTAGGAGCGTAACTTTATCGATGGGTACCTCTTCAAGCCCAACGGGTGCGGGAACACCCCATACCTGCCACTGGATGATACCGCATGACTCCGTGTCATTAATCATGTTCAGCCGTATTTTGTTGGTGACCACGGGATCGAAAGTGGTTATGTTCCACTGGTTTTCAAGCCCCTCGTTACCCACCGAATTGGGTACCCTCACCCACTCCTCGTTGTTAAAATCCCAGTATTGAAGGTAGTTTTCGGTCGGCATAAGCAGTCCCCCGTTATCGGTAAACCAATAGACGCATGATTTATCAATCATAAAGTACCCATCGAAATCGTACTGCACGTACCTCCACTGGTTGCTGCTCCACCAGTTCCCATATATTCCACCGGGGCCACTCCGGTCAGTCGAGCCGGAGGGGTTTGAATAGCCGCTATTGATCGCGTACAGGTTCTCCCACGATGACACGTAGTCGGTGGACGGCTTGGCCGCCAACGCGATATTCGTTGGCTCCACGGGATCCGGGTTCGGGTAGTAGTCGATGAACAGCCCACCGTTTTTCGCCAACAGGGTCATCATAAACTCGGCACCTTTTGAAGCCATCATCCCGTTAGTACGAACGGTATCCCCTGCCACGGTCCGCAAGTAGAGGTCGTTCACGATAGCGCCCGAGTTAAGTTCCTCGCCATCCGGTGCAATGGTTTTAAAGCTGCCCGACTGCTCGTAAAAACCTTCGAACGCGTTGATGTATTTAATCACCAGGATCTGAAAGCTTTGCGTTGACAGGATAGAATCCTCGGAGGTGCTCGTTATGCGCAAGGGGATGGCGTAATGATTTTTAGACGACATCGGATCTTGAGTAAACCGCGCAGAATCGAGAACGATGGTGGTTTTCCCGACAAAACTACCTTTAGGAATAACTAACCGGCTCTTCTCGGTCATTGAGTAGTAGCTTTCGGGCATTAACGCGTAGTTGCTATACTTCTCGTCGTCGAGAAGGGTGGGATCGATTACAAAGTCGACCCACCGATCCTTGGTATTATCACGAACTCCGGCCAAGTAGACACCGGCATCGAGCCTTAACCCTTCACCGATAACCACGGTACGAAACAGGGTGTTGGGCGTTGTTGCTCCTCCCGTCGCGTTTGAAAACGCCACGGTAGTGTAAGGATAATCCTTTACGTAATCCTCGTAGCAACTGGTCAGCAGGAAAACGATAATAATAATGGGTAGAACTATCTTTTTCATACGATTATTTTATCTTTATATTTCAGTGTATGGAACCTTTGATATTAAAACAATCATTCACAAAGGAAATTAATTATTATTTTAAACATGTCGGTTTCATACGTAAAATGTTTATATCTATATTATTGGGAAAAAGTAACCGGTTACTTCCATCCCTCGTTCTGTTTTAAATTACTCATTATCAGGGTCTCCCTATAGGGAAGGGGTACGTACCTCATGTAATCTTTGTAGGTGTGGTTTTCAATATCCACGTAATCGTATTGATACTTGGCCACCTTTGACGGATGCCCCCAGACTCTCCACTCGATGATACCGCATGATGCGACAATGGATTTGAAGTTGATCTTGATAGCGGTAGCTGTTACAGGGTCAAAGGTTGCGACATTCCACTGGTCCACTTTTTCCCCGTCCCAATTATTCCACACCCTTTTCCACTCGTTTTGCTCTTTTACCTCGATATACACGCTATCGGGAATTTGTATTCCACCTCCATCCAGCCACCAGTAGATATCGCTTTTACTGATCACGTGGTCACGGCTCACCGTTCCCACCAAGTATGGGGGAAAGTCATATTGAACGTAACGCCACATCCCTTGACTGTTCCAGTTACCATACTTTGGAACGTTATCTCTTGAGCTCGTGATGTTGTAATTCCCATCGTTCACCGCGCTCAACGTTTCCCAGCTGGAAACGTAGTCGGTAGAGGCTTTAGATTGCAGGGCGATGTTCACGTCTTCCCCCGTATCGTTCTCTAGTACAGACAAAAGAATCTTCACGCCTTTAATCGTGTGATTAAGGTTTTGGTTGGTTCTCCTGATATCCCAGAACCTGAAGCCTTCAAACGAAAGCTCAAGACGCCTCTCGTTGTGAATTAACTCCCTGAAAGCATCGGTCGATGCCGACTGTTCTACCAGGTAGGGATCGGAACCGGCAAGCTGCGGGTTGCCCCTTTCCCGTATCTTTTTCATTACGTCTAACGCTGAAAAGCCCAACGAGCTGTCAGTCGGACCATACGCTTCATTGGCAGCTTCCGCGAAATTCAAGTAGAGTTCCGTTTTATGAAGGTAGATAAAAAACTTGATATCCGATGTCACGTAGTTGGGTTCAAGGGTAACGTTCCCGCTGGTTAGCTTTTTCATGAAGTAACCGGTGCGGGTTCCCTCCTGTTTTAAGCCTCCCGGGGCATCGGCACCCCCTTCGTAGGTTGAAACGTACGTACCGTTGTAGTAGTCGCCATTAAAGAAAATGAACCTCTTGAACCGGGGATCACGGTTATCGTACGGATTATTCGAATCGTAAACTTCGCTGCTAGCAATGGGGTACCCATTGATATCGGGAAACGCGTCCACCAGGTTTTGTGAGGGATTGGTTATTCCGCTACCATACAACGAGGGGGGGTAGTTATCGTACTCCGTGTAATTGCCAACGTGCGTGGGTTGAATCCAGATGTAATCGTAATTTTCCGGATCGTTAAAATTCCCGTATGGCTTCAGGTCCACCAGGCCATCTGTCTCCTCGATGGCTTCCGCCGCCGCTTTCGCTGCCCTCACCCATTTATCCTTTGAAGAGTCACCATAAGCAGGGCTGGCCGCGAACAGGTAGACCCGAGCTTTCAGCGCCATGGCAGCTAATCCGGATGCCCTACCCCTGTTTTGATTCCCGGTGTAGAGGTCTTCCCCGTCGTACCGTTTCGGCAATAACGATATGGCGGAATCCAAATCGTTGACGATCTGCGCAACGCAGGCTTCATACGAATCCCTTTTCAAGTTCAGGTCATCGCTACTTTTCAGCACGGTAGTAACGATCGGAAAGCCCAAATACTCACCGCCTGCCATTCCCCCGTAATCACGCAACAGTTCCCATTGGTACCATGCCCGCAGGTAGTAGGCCTCACCTCTACGGTGCACGCTCGTTATCGAGTCCCTTACCACATCTTCGATTCGATAAGGCATATTTGACTCGTTTTCAAGAAAAATATTCAGGTACTTGATCACGTTGTAGCATCTATTCCAACTACCTATGGGATTCCCTTCCAGCATCCATCCCCCGAGAGCCAATATATTCTCGTTCACGTTTTGTGAAATGGCGTTATCGGTAAGGTATTCCATCCACAGGGGGTATCCAGGCTGCAGTTGGGCATACCCTTGCGTTAGTATACCTTCGCCATAGGTGGCATGGCTCCATAGTTCATCGGTTGTTTGGTGTATCAACGGCCTCGGCTCGATGAAGTCACAGGCAAACAAAACTAAAGGCAAAAGAAATATTATAACTCGTTTCATATCCATTGTTTCATTAAAATTTAAGAGATACTCCTAACGTGATCGTTCGCATCTGCGGGTAACTTTGAATACCGAGGTTATGATTTTCGGGATTCAAGCCATAAGAGTTTACACTGGAAAGATAGAACAGGTTGGTGCCTCTTACAAAAAAGCTGGTATCTTTCATCAACATACCCAAAGATGTCTCCCTAGGTAAAGTGTAACTCAACTCCAGGTTACTCAAACAGAAGTAGGAGGCGTTACGTAACCAAAACGAAGAACCCTGGTAGTTATGAGGCGATGAGGTGGTTAACCTGGGGTAGTTATTGGTTACCGGCCAACGATCGAGCATGGGCTCACTGAAGTTTTGCGTTTCCGAGCTTATCCAAAAATAACTCGGGTTGGATAGCATGGTCTTGCCATCCGCAACACCTCTTCCCACCATGAAAAGTTTGAACCTTTTGTACGAGAGAGAGAGGTTTACCCCGTAATTAATCCTGGGGTAGTGGGCGTCAAGGGTATGCACATCTTTCGCGTCGATCACCCCATCGCGGTTGTAGTCCACATATTTTATATCTCCCGGTTTAATGCTACCCCAGGAGGTAGTCACGGTATACGCGTTCACGTCGGCATCCGATTGGAACAGGCCATCGGTTTCATACCCCCATATCATATCGATATCTTTCCCCGCCAGTTTTCTATGTTCATCCAAGGCAAGCGGTTCATCCACATCAATGTTCTTGCCCCTCATGTATTGCGCATTAGCACCGAGGCTAAGGTAAAAGTCTCCCATTTTTTTCGAGTATTGGAGCGCACCCTCCACTCCCCACCTGGTCTGTTTGCCGTAATTGGTGGCTGGAAGGAATCCCCCGGTACCGAACAAGGCGGGCACCCTGCTCTCCATCAGGGAGATCATATCGTAATCCTTGATATGAAAGTAGTTAAGCGTAGCACTTAGGGCCTCATCGATAAACAGCCCTTCCAGGCCGATGTTCAAGTGATTGCGCTTCGGTATCTTGTAATCATCACTTCCCTGTTGCAATATCTCGTATACATTCACGTAATCGGCGTAGTTCCCTTGGATACCGGGACGCCAGCTGCCGGCATTTCTCCACAAGGTTTGGTGCAGGTAGAACTGGTCATAACCGGTTATGTTAAAATTGTCGATCCCCATGATGCCTATCGTCGTGAAGAGCTTCAAGTAGTCTATTACCTGATTGTCCTTGAGGAACGCTTCGTTGCTCATCACCCAGCCAGCACCCACCGTTGGAAACAGGTTAAAACGTTTCCCCGGAGGCAACTTCATGATCCCCGAATAGTTTAACTCTCCTTGAAGAACGTACTTTTTATCGTGCGCGTAATTGGCACGAAGGGATATGTCTTGCGTTTTCCGCGGTTGATAGGAGGAGGTTTGTACTTTCACATCCTCGAGCATTTGAACATAGATGGCATTTAACGTGAGCTCATTGTTGTTGAACTGACGGTTATAATCGATCACACCATTTAACGTTGTCCTGCGTAGGAAGTAGTCGGCACCGGAAGAGAGTGTTGTGACGACCTCTTTCTCTCTCATTCTCTGGAAGTTATCCTCGCCATCAACAATTGTGTGCCGGTAGAGCGCTTCCGTACCTCCCTTGTTATTCGTGATGGAGTTATTCATATCAAAAGCGACCCTTCCATAAAAGCTCAACCCCTTTACCATGTTATCGAGGTCGAACTTCAACGTGGTCGAGTTTTGCGTGTTGAGGTCCACAATTTTCGCGAATCCACTGTACATCAAGTCATTCTTCAAGTTAATCGGATAGTTATCGCTCATCAGGAGCATCCCATCGTGTTCCATCGCATGAGCGTTAGAGGGGTATCTTGACAGCACGTTACCGAACATGTTGTACCGTGTAGCCCCGCTACCCTCGTTTGGATAACTCGCCTCGCCATACGTTCCGGACAGGTTCACGTTCATTGAGATGATATCCGTGAACTGGAGGTCGATATTCGCCCGCAACTTAAAACGGTCTAAGCCCGATTCCTGGCCGACAGCCTCCAGTCCACCTGTCCCAACGTAATTAAGTAACGAGAAGTAACGTACCCTGCCACTTCCTCCTGATGCGTTTACACCAACGCTTCTAAAGGGGGTGGTTTTTTTAACGAACCGGTCGTAATAATCTATATTCGGGTACCTAAGCGGGTTGGTACCGTCCCTATACCCGTTAATCCGCTCCTCGGTGTAATGGGGATTTCTCCCGTCGTTCTTCCTCGCCTCGTTAAACAGCGTGGCGTAATTGTAGGCATCAAGGTAACTGGGTAGAACGGTCGCGTTCCTCAATCCCAGATCAGCGTTGACTGATACCGCGGTCTTATGGGACTGACCTTCCTTCGTGGTAATGTTGATAATGGGGTTTCCCGCCACGATACCCAGGACGGCACGGCCTGAAAAATCTTTAATTACCTCGATCTTCTCCACCTCGTCAACAACAAGGTCAGATACGTCGCGTAATATACCGTCAACGTAGGTCAACGCCCCTCGACCCCGAATGGAAACACCCACCGCTTCAAAACCGGGTTGGTTCTCATTTTTACTGACGACGAGCCCGGGAACCCTACCGGCTAACGCTTCCAAAACGGTGGTTGTTGGGTGAGAGGCAAGCTCATACCCGTAAATCACGTTTGACGCGGCAACCGACCTATAGGATTGAAAATCCTGGAATGGCAGTGCAACCACCCTATCCTGGTCGATAGGCTTATGCTTTTTCATCACGAATTCATCGTCAGGAGCAAAACCATCGTAGACATCAATCACCTTAAGCTGGTATCCCTCTTCATAGATAACGATCTGGTCATCCCGCGTATCGGACACTTTTATAGTAAACTCGCCGCCCCTATTCGTGACGACCGCTTCTAACGAGCTGGATAACACCGTACCGCTAAGTGGCAGCCCGGAATCATCCACCAAAATCCCCGAGATCACGCTTGCTTTTTCAGCCGCTTCCTGAGCATGGGATGGAAGCGCAAAGGAAAACGCTATTAAAAAAGAGAGCGCGAACAAGTTATTGAAAATAATTTTTTTCATATTTCTGAATTTTACGGAAGTAGCACACTTTACATTATTAATCATTACCAACCGGGATTTTGCTTAAATTCATCGAACATGAACCCATCACTCATAGGAACGGGCCAGTTGTACTGCTTTGGCTCAAACACGTTCGTATGGAACGGCAAATCTGAACGCGAAATCGCGAAACCGGTGGGCTTGCTGTCATCTTTAACGAGATCAACGGCGTACAAGTTTTTATACTCCGGTTGATGGGCAAGCCCCCACCTCATCAAGTCGAATAGCCGCTTACCTTCTAAGAAGAACTCGACGGCCCTCTCATTCTGAATGCGCAGCCTAAACGCGTCTTTTGTCAGGTAAATGGAGTTAACCGGAGGCATTTTCACCCTGGCTCTCACGACGTTAACAGCATCAACCGCACTCATATCGGCCCCACTTGCCTTGTGGTCAGGCCCCCCTAACTCATTCGCAGCTTCAGCGTAGATCAGGTACATTTCAGCCAATCTGAAATATATAGCGTGGTTATTCTCGTTCACCCTCCCGGAAAACTGGTCTCTATTGGGTGCCCAAAACTTCCTGGCCAGGTAACCCGACCGGTTGTAAAAGTTCTCCGCTAACCTCTCGCTTCCCCCATTCCATAGTTCCAAGTACCTTCCGCTTTCGCTGGTCCACCTTTGTTGGTTAAAAAGAATGGAGTGGTAGAAACGAGGATCTCTGTTCACGTAGGGGTTTTGGGGATCGTAGCTGATATCATCCTGAATGGCGAGGCCATTTAAGGTTTCAAACCTATCCACGATGTTGGCCGAAACACTATATCCCTTTACTATACCCGCGGAAACGATGGATGGTACGCCGTAAATATTGTACATGTTTTCATTGATCGCACTGTAGTGTTCCCACATGATCTCGTCGTTATACGGCATATACATGAAAATACTGTCAAATCCACTCGCGTAACTGATGGTTTTCACGCCACCGGGCGTTTTATAGGTTACTTCGCTCGTTGAGTTGGAGGTTAGTAAACTGTAACGGCGGGTTGTCTTCGCGAAATCTATAGCGTTCCATGCAGCTTCCGCCACAGCCTCCCACCGGCTGCTCTCATTGCCTGTATTGTACTGCTTACTTGCAGGTATCAACAATGCCGCGGCCTTAAGCGCTAACGCGGAACCTTTTTCCGGCCTACCGATGTGATCTTCCGGCCATCTTTCCGGCAACAGTTGGAACGCGGTATCACAATCGGCCGCTATCTTTTCTGCTGTTTCCTGCCTCGATAGCCTGGGCAAAGCGAAGTTATCATCCGCGTCAAAAGCGTACTCTATATAAGGCATTCCCCCTTGACGCCTCAAGTACTCGTAATAGTACCACGCACGCATGAAGTGCGCCTGCCCTTTCAACTGGTCTATCTGCTGCTTGGTAACCGTGGGGTCATTGTCAAGCATATGTAAGTTAGCAAGCGTCATATTAGCGATTCGAATGCTCCGCCACGAACGCCAAACCCCTCCAAGCAGGCCAGAGTTGGGATAATCGCTCGCCATCAAACCAATCCAGTTACCGTTTTGCGCTTCGGCAAGAGATGGCCACCCCGACACGGCCGTACCTTCGTCTGCCATACATGCGATGGGAGTATAATCACCTTGCGACAGGTAGTTATGCCTATCCTGGTACATTTTATCGGCGAACTTCCGGTAGTTTTGGTAATTGCCAAACACCTCTTCTTTGCTCATCCCGTCGGCCTCTTCAATCTTGTCGAGATACTCCTCGCAGCTTGAAAAAACTAAAATAATCGATAGAAAAACAAATAAATATTTCATAACACGTTTGATTTTACGAATTAAAATACTACACGAACTTCAAGTGCATATCTCCTCAGGTGAGGGTACGAGCCGAAATCCTCGCCAAAGTTAAACCCTTCGGGGTCACCGCCCCATTTGCTTCTCTTCCAGGTAAACAGGTTTACTCCTGAAAGCGCCAGTTCAACTTGATTCACACCAAAACTTGAGAAGAGCGTATCGAAGTTGTATCCCAACCTCACGTTTCTCAAGCGAATATATTGCCCATCTATCATGGAGAACTGGGTGTTAAAGTAGTTATAGTGATCGTTCGCCTCGTAGTGTGGCGTAGGGAATTGCGGGTTCCTATTATCTGGTCTCCAGTAATCCGCGTGCGCCCTATACGCGTTGTTTCTATGCTGCGTGAACGGGAACAGGAAGAACTCGCCACCGCCCCTTACCATCCGTTGGGTATTGCTAATGCCGTAGAGGCTAAATTCAAGCGACCAATTCTTGAAACTTCCACCGAACGTTCCATTGTAAATACGCGTTGGCTCCCACGGTTCATCGCCAACCACGCCATCTTGCGCATCAATATAGCCGTTACCGTCAAAGTCGATATACTTTAGGTCACCGACCATTGGTTTCTTATCCACCCGCTGGGGATACAGGAAAAGTTCATCGAAGTTTTCATAAAATCCATCGTCCATAACCCCCCTACTCCAGAGCCTCCTGGCTAGTGCCACCGGTTTACCTTCAGCCTTCAGGTGGTCAGGGACGAACTCAGACTCATCCCAGTAGAGCACGCGGCTTTCCGTGGCCGAGAAGTTCCCGTCAAAGAAAAGGTATAAGCCGTTGGCAAACTGATGCTGCAGGCCTAAAGCGACTTCAATCCCGTGGCTCTTGGCTTCCCCCACGTTGCTCTGAATGGAAGAGACACCCACCCACGAAGGAACGCGGTTTCTACTTTGCAGCATATCCGTACGGTGCTCGTTAAACAGCTCGATCTCCAACGAGACTAAATTATTGAAAAGGCCCATCTCTATCCCCAGGTTTTGGAGGGTAGCCTTTTCCCACGTCGCGTTCGTTACCGGGATAGGTCCTTCAGAGATGTATGGATAGGTCAGTGCCGGGTAGCCGAAGCTCACCCCACCCCCGCTTTCGGTGTATTCTGTCCGGTACAGCCAACGAGGGATGCCCCCGTCGTTCCCAACCTGTCCCCACGAATACCTTAACTTCAAATTGCTAATAACGCGCTCAGCAGGTTTAAAAAATTCTTCGTTAGACACGTTCCATCCTCCCGCGAAAGAGGGGAAGGTTCCAAATCGCAGTCCAGGGGCGAATTTTTCTGACCCCGTATGAGATACGCTTGCTTCCAGCAGGTACCTGCCATCGTAATCATACGTGGCCCGTGCCACCCAATTCTCCTCATAATGGGGGAAGTCAGACAGCCCTTGCGACTTGCGACGGCTAAAAATACCCAACCCCGTCACGGAGTGAACATCGTTGAAAACACGTTGATAATTCAACCTAGCTTGGTAATAGGTGCTTCGCGACGACATGAACACGTTATCGTTCAACACCCGTATAGGTGGCGGTGGGGTATTATAATCCAGCTCACCTTCGCTATGGTGACGTGTCCACTTCAGGGTTTCAGGATTCAAGTAGTACGCGTAAAAATAGGGTACCGAGTACTCCTGCCGGTATATTATCGAATTATTGTAAGAGAACAGCCCTGACACGGAAAGTCCAGGGGTAATAAAATCGAGTTTTTGCTGCAAGTTTAAATCCACGTTCGATTGGTTGGCTTTATGTCTCCAGAAGCCAAGTCCCCCCTCCCAGTATAACCGACCGGTAGCCGGAACCGTGTTGGGGTCAACGAACGGGCGCCTCACCCCCTGGTCCCAGGGTATCTGATCATCCGGGTATTGCTCCAATGCTTCGACAGGGTAGAAGGGGAAGTCCGTCACCGACTGAAACCAGCGCTCTTGCGTGAACGTATCGATCGGTTTCCCATATTCCCGCACGTTTCCACCTAAATTAACAGCTAACGTGGTGGTTGGCGTTAACGAGAAGTCGAGGTTATTCCTAAAGGTGTAACGATTATGAAAGTAGGATGCGTTGTGTTTATCGTACGAGTAGGGCACCTTATCCCCGGTCGTGAAAATATCGCCTTCGCTCATGTAGCCCAGTGACACGAAATACCTTACGAAATTGTTTCCACCCCTGGCGTTAATGTTGTAGGTTTGGTCAAAACCCGGCTTGAAGTAAAAGTCCATCCAATCGAAATTCCTGTACAAGTAGGGTTCGGATTGATCTTTATACTTTTGTAGAATATCATCGGGTACGATAAAGTCCCACTTTTGGTCGTTCTTGCACGCGACATTCCTAAGTGACAGTGTCTCGTACGCGTCCAGGTAGGTTGGCAGGATCGTGGGTGTTTTGACCGACAGTTGAGAGGAGAACTCAAGCTGAATAGCCCCTGAGCGTCCCCGCTTCGTGGTGACGATAATAACCCCGTTAGCCCCCTTCACCCCGTAAACGGCGGTTGCCGACGCATCTTTCAAGACGGATATATCGGCAATCTCATTGGGATCGAGGTTAGAAAAGGAGCGTTCAACCCCGTCGACTATCAACAACGGCGAGTTGTTTCCCATAGCCGTCATACCACGGATATTCATGGAGAGCCCCTCTGAACCGTAATAACTTATAGCCTCCTCTCCGGGCGTGGCGTCTCTACCGATGATGTTAAGCCCCGGGATTCTACCCTGCAGTGTGTTTTCAACGCTACCACCGGTATTGATTTTACGTATGACGTCCCCGGAAACTTGAGATATGGCACCCACTACCGATGCTTTCTTCTGCACCCCGTAAGCCACGACTACCACTTCATCTAACTCTTCCACATCATCTACAAGGATAACGTCAATAACCCTTTTCCCCTCTACGGGTATCTCTTGCGCCACCATGCCCACGTATGAAAAAAGTACCACATCATCGGCGGCAACGGAAATGGTATACCTACCTGATATATCGGTTACCGTACCCTTCGTGGTGCCTTTTACCTGTACCGTGGCTCCTATTATCTCCTCACCATCCGCGTACTTTACGGTTCCGGTTAAATTGTATTGTTGCGCGAAACAGACGCTGGAAAGGAGAAAAGAGAAAATCATTACTAACAATCCTTTCACGACGACCGTGAAACTCTTGGTCGATATTCGAGAAAAGGTGAAATCTTGATTATTCATAAAAAATATATTAAATGGGTATGAAAACTATCCGGTTACCCTTGACGCATTTCATGTTGTATTGAAAACAGATTATGCACAAGAACAACCGGATTTCAGGATATTTAAAATGTT
>JGI24710J26742_10000150_pt1 | contig 61714 bp, 41 predicted proteins | sample BioPla2DNA2_FD_26742 | JGI IMG/M metagenome (IMG submission 26742) | reverse complement strand
AAACAGGGCTCTTAATCTATTTGAAAAATTGTCCACAAATCGAAAAAACGAAGAGCCTGTTCTTGCTATGTTATGTGAAAATTGAATGCATACAAGAAAAGTAGTTCAGAAAAACAATTATTTATAGTTGAGTTTTCAAGAAAAGGATAAAGAAGGATAAAGTAGGAATTATTTGAAAGTAATTAATACTATATCTGTTCAGACTCTCTGATCAGACTATCTGTTCAGACTCTGCCTCTGGAAGAATATCTAAGCGTATGCGAGAAATACGCCGATCTTCCATCTCTATAACGGTAAATTTCAGATTTTTAAACGTGACGACCGGATGCTCGTCAGACTGAGGAATGTAACCGAGCAAAGAAAGAACAAAGCCGGCGATCGTGTCAAAATCATCATCTTCTTTAAGTTCATCGATTGCCGGCACGTAGCGTCCTGCCTCACTTGGTGTTAACAAACCGCTGAAAACGTAGGATCCGTCTGCGTTTAAGGTGACCATGTCCGTTGGCTTATCGTATTCGTCCTCTATGTCGCCAACGATTTCTTCAAGCAGATCTTCCATCGTTACGATGCCTTCTGTTCCGCCATATTCATCGACGACAACTGCCATCGTAGTATGCTGTTGCTTCATTTCATTGAACAGTACATCAATGCGTTTTCCTTCAGGAACAAAAAATGCGGGGCGAAGAAGATGGAGTAAAGAAAAATCAGATCCACGTTTTTCTATCGGCACGTTCAGAAGAGCTTTAACCGATAGTACGCCGACAATATCATCAATATCCTCATCGTAAACAGGAAAACGCGAGTAAAGAGCGTTGACCACATGTTCTACCGCTTCTTGATAGGTAGCGTTAAGAGGTACAGCCTCAATGGAAACTCTAGGCGTCATAATTTCTGAGACAACTTTATCGTCAAAGGCAAAGATATTATTGATCAGAGTCGCCTCTTGCTTTTCTAGACCGCCACTTCCGGCTCCGGCTTCTACCAGAATTTTGATCTCCTCCTCCGTCACACATTCCGGAGAGTCTTTTGGATCAATACCCAATAGACGCAATACGCCATTAGTTGACCACTCTAAGAATTTTGTAAAAGGCAGAAAGACTACGTCAAAGAAACGGAGCACAACGGATATCCTTAAAGCGAACGATTCCGGGTGACGCAGCGCCAATCTTTTCGGAACAAGTTCACCCAAAACAAGCGTAAAATACGACAAAACAATTGTGATCAACACTACAAATAAGGTTCTTAACGACGGACTCTTCCCTGCCGTATCGGCCAACAGGTAAAGCCGATACGCGAGTTTATCTGCCGCAAACGCGCTGGACAAGAATCCTGCCAATGTGATTGCAACCTGAATTGTCGAAAGAAAGCGACTTTTATTATCGATAAAATGAACAAGTCGTTTTGCCCGTTCATCGCCACCTTCTGCAAGTTGACGAATTTTGTTGTCATTTTGCGTGACGACGGCCATTTCTGCCGCAGCAAAAAATCCATTGATGAGAATAAGAACAAAAATGAGGATCAAATCTAATATAAGCGGCTTTTGTAACGCTTCAATAGATGTCTGATTGTTGAGAACAGCCCTCAAAAGAGGGCTCGTACAGCTACTGCCGTCCAATTGTGATTTACCTCCCGCGAATGTACCGGGTGACGTTCAAGCATAATCGCTCTTCTTTCGAGCATGGGATACTTCTACTATTGCCCCGCTTATCCATTCGATCAGGATGTCCATATCTTAGGGTTCATCCTCGCTACTTACGTCGATAGCATTCCCATCCTAACAAAAGATCCATAATGTCACAAGTTATGTTTCATTTATGACAAATACCGCGCTTTTCCAATTTGAGCGACAAAAGCGACAAATTAAAAACTAATCCTTTTAGTGAGACGTGGTATTTAATTTCCTGTTTTCACAAGATGTTTTCGAATATAAGACTCCACCTGCTTATAATTTTCCGGGGTGCAAAACAGCGCGATATTCTCTGTCCATGCACCACGAAGAAGAATCGTCCAACTTTTCGGCTTGTAATTAATCTTGGTGATGCGGCTCCAATTGATAAAAACTTCCTGCTTCGCTTGTGCGAGCATGCCGGCGCTTGCAATAGCGGGTTTACAGGAAAAAAGTCCCAGTGCAACGGTTAGCCAATTCACGATTCGATTCTTTTTTGCCTGTGTTTTCCGCGTTCTGCAAAGTGCTCCTTTATCGTTCAACTCAAACTCAACCTCATACTTCCCTCGATAGGTAACCATGATGAATAGCCATGTAAAAAACAGCAACGCACCGATGAGCCCAAGTCCATAGAGAGCATAAATGCTTTTACCTGAGGTAAACCCAACAACGAGCGCAGTGATGCCGAAAGGGATGCCGATGGCGATTCCCAGTTGTTTCAAGATTATTTTGTTCTTGAAAATTGGAACACTGATTTCCCAACAAACGGTTTTTCCCATTTCGCTCATTTCACGCCTTTTTTGTTTATTGAAGGAAAATAACGCTATTATCATCCGGATCTTGATTCATAGACATCGCTCTTCGTTCATGTCCAAAGTAATGGGTATCAAAAGACGCTTTGGCATTGTTGAGATTCTCTATTAAGGCAACAAACCGCGACTATGCATCGGTTCTGTTAGAACGTAACATCTATTATCGCGGTCGTTTGCAAATATTTTCTGGTGCACCATGGGGGATTCGAACCCGCGACCCACTGATTAAGAGTCAGTTGCTCTACCACCTGAGCTAATGGTGCGAACGCACGCTATTATAAAAGCTTTTATCGTACTTTGTCAACTTTTGTCAACCGAGAATATGAAGGGTAATCAAACGGCATATTCTCTGTAAATTGATGAACGGGTCGAGCAGCAAAAGGCTCACAACATATGTCTTGATTCGTCGCAACTGTATAAATTGTAATCAGCAATAACCTTTATTAAAGATCAAATGCTGCCTTTGCTTTCGCGAAGCAATCAATCGCAAAACGCAATTCCTCTTTAGTATGCCCTGCAGATATTTGTGTACGAATGCGTGCTTTTCCTTTCGGTACGACAGGAAACTTAAATGCGACGACGTAAATACCAAGTTCCAACATATAGTCGGCAACTTCGATTGCTTTTACGGCATCATAGATCATGATGGGCACAATTGGATGGACGCCCGGAATTACGTCAAGCCCTATTTTCTCTATTCCTTCACGGAAAAAGCGTGTGTTTTCATTGACGCGATCAATTAGTTCAGTATTATTCTGCAATTTTTCCAGCACCTTCAGCGATGTTGACGCAATCGCAGGCGCAAGTGTATTAGAAAAGAGATAGGGACGGCTCTTCTGGCGCAACCAATCAATGACTGATTTTTTAGAAAGGGTAAATCCACCGGACGCGCCGCCGAGCGCTTTGCCTAGCGTGCTTGTCATAATATCGATGCGTCCCATAACATTTTCAATTTCCGGGGTACCGCGTCCTGTTTTGCCCACAAAACCGGACGCGTGAGAGTCATCAACCATGACAAGTGCGTCGTATTTATCCGCCAGATCACAAATATCCTTAAGATTCGCAATGATACCGTCCATCGAAAAAACGCCGTCCGTCGCAATCAATTTGACGCGACAACCGGCCTCTTCGGCCTCCCGAAGACGCGCCTCCAGCTCCGCCATATCGTTATTCTTGTAGAGGTAACGCTTTGCTTTACAAAGACGTATGCCATCAATGATGCTGGCATGATTTAACTCATCGCTTATAACCGCATCTTCAGCGCCAAGGATCGTTTCAAAAAGTCCTCCGTTCGCATCAAAACAAGACGAATAGAGAATACAGTCTTCAAATCCGAAAAAATGAGAAAGCTCCTCCTCCAGCTTCTTGTGAAGCGTTTGTGTACCGCAAATAAAACGCACGGAAGAAAGGCCGTAGCCCCAACGGTCATAACTAGCCTTTGCCGCTTCTATAAGTTCTTGGTCGTTAGCAAGACCAAGATAGTTGTTCGCGCACATGTTAATGACGCCCCTCTGTTCGAGTGTATCAATTTTACTTCCTTGCGGAACCGTAAGAACACGCTCTTCACTGTAGACGCCCGAAGCTTTCAATGCCTCTAATTGCTCTTTAATGACTTTCAATCCCGTTTTCATTTTGAATTTACCTTCTTTCTCTACGTGACTTAGGATGCGCGTTTCAAATATTCAGAGGTGCTTACCCTTTTCAAAAGCAAGAAATACATGCACTCAAAGTGCCTCGGATCCTAATCACCATATGCTTAGCAGGAATGGACGGTAAGATGACGAACAGATGCGCGATCGGCCAGATCTTTCGAATCGGATACGTACAACAGCTGTCGTGACGTTTCAAGCGTCCATTCCTCAAGTGCGTCAAACATGAGATCACGATACGCCGGTTCAACAGGAATGACAGGATTAATTAAGATAAGCGGCATTGACATATCCGATCCCGTTAAAACGCCTGCGTCCGCGAGCGCCATCCGAAACGCCAGATAACTCAATTCGGCAGGAGCTTCATCGAAAAGTGATGTATCTTCAGGCATTCTATCTTCTATTCTTTCTTGTACACGCCTTACCGGCATATTGGGCACGCGCATACCTTTCTGAGGAAGGGCAACATCGGCTACAGGTACGGGAAGACCGGCTTGACGCCCTGTCAGACGCCCCAAAATCTCAATCGTTCGATGCATCACAAATGACAGCCGGAGATTCTGCCGGCTATAAATCAAAGCATCAAGAAACCGTGATGCACTGTCATAGCGCAAGATATCGTCGTTAAGTGAATGGATCGTCGCAATGAGTGATGTCTGCTTCCTCCTAAGACCATCAAGTCGTAACCGCGAATCTTCCTCACGTGTAAAACGTTCTTTTTTAGTTGCGATGTCATTCTGTATCTCTGTGATTTGACGCTCGGTCTCCGAACGCTCTTCAATGACGGCTTGTGCGCGTTCAGAATCGTAATTAAGCTCTAATGTCGGAGTGCTTTTTATCACAGGAGGCGCGTCACCGTCAAACGATTCCTTCTCTCCGTAAAGTTGACGGCACGCCTTCTCATACTCACGCTCCATCTCATCATCTGAGCGCCCATGCTTTAGATCGCCGATTTGTCTTAGAAGATCAGAAACACGCTCATTGTAGTGATCATTTGAATGTCGCTGCCGCATCAATGTCTCTAAAATATCGTCCATTTCTTCCATACGGCTTGGCCCGGCATACGGTTTAACACTTAAAAGTAGATCACGCGACACGCGCGAAAGCTCGGAAGAAACAACCTCCAGTTGAATCATCACTTCGGTTTGCGCTGTTTCAAGTTCTTCAATCCTTTTTGTGATCGCGATATCCTCGTCTTTATTCATCTTAAGCGTCTGGTCAATCATTTGAAGGCGATCTTCCGTCTTACGATGATCTTTCTTTACGAAAGATCCTGTCAATTGGGATGTTCGCCGGAATCTTTTTCCCCGGAATCTTTTTCCTATGAATGGCGCAATAAGGAAAAACGCCGAGATAACGACTCCAAGAATCGCTAATACCATCCCGAAAGACTTGTCGGCAACGACAAGAAGAAGCCCAACTGCAAGAAGGAGCAAACCGCCTAAAGTAAACAAATGATGTGTCGTTGGAAATGCATCCTGTTTGTTGGTTTTTACAGGTGCACCGCGCACATATCGTCCGCGTCCCGTGCTTTCATGACGCGCAGATCGATAGGCATCGTCGACATCTGCTTGATCTTTCTGTAAAGCCGCATGAAGCGTTTCACGTTCGACTAAAAGCTCGTTTGCCTCGCGCCGCGATAAAATACGTCGGCGCTCTTCTTGATTTTTCTCATAATTGAGCGATTCAACCGATGATTCTAATTCAGCAACAGATTGTTCCAGTTCGCGCACATGTGAGCGCATTGTGTTGAGATCCGTCAATTCATGGACAGTAATATCGTGACCAAGGTTGGTTATACGTGCACCATACAGGCCGTCTCGCTGCTCAGTCTCTTTCAATTCCTTACGCAGCGAAAGAAGCTTTTCATATTCCGATTTAATGGAAAGCAGCTTATTGGTCTTCTGCTCTTCGGCAAGGCGCCGCGAACGTCGCTTAAGCTGTTCAAGCGTCTTTTCAAGTTCCGCAATATGATTTGGCATATCCGCTTCGGGCATCGTATCCTGTCGCAGGGAGTGAATCTCTGCGGAGCATTCATGATATCCATGACGCGCCAAAGCCAACGTACCCTTTTGTTCATCCTCACTTAATACCGACAATCGATAAGAAATCAGCCGACGTTGTAGCGCCATTAAAACATTCCGACGATCTTCATCTGAAAGATCGTCACGTGCGAGCTGCTTCAAATCAAGTCGGTGAGCAAGCAGTTCGCTTTCTTTTCCCACGATGATGCCCGGAAGAAATGAACTGCGGCTATCGTCCTGACCATCGGTTGAAACAGCAAATGGAGCATCAAAATAATCGAACACTAAAGTCCAAATCATTTGAGACGCGGAATCCGGCATGAGCGCCTTCCCTTTAACATCGAATCTTATAGATGGCAGAGGCGCCTGCAGAGCATATAAAGGGAAAAGGTCTATATCAGATGAACAAGCTTGGATAAAGGTGATGCCGCGGTAAATTTGTATACGGTTCGCGACTCTCGAGCCGCCCGTATCAGATAGTATAATTTCAGCAAGCTGCATAATAAACCTCTACATACGGCGATTGCCTTTTTCTTACTTTATCATGAAAAGCGACCATATTCCGCCTAATGTCATGCTTTTTCTCAAAACAACCATTTTTGCAGGATACAAGGTTAAACTTCACGGTCGATTGACGAGTTTAGCAGCACAGTCGATGTGCCATATTATTTTGGTCATCCTATGGTTTTTTATTGTTCAACTTACGTTGGCATTCAGCTTATTCAGCTCCTGTTCACTGAAAGGCGGTTCCTCACTTGACACATTCTAATTTCCATTGATAATATAGATCCGTTGCCGAAGTGGCTCAGTGGTAGAGCAATTCACTCGTAATGAATAGGTCGTGAGTTCGATCCTCACCTTCGGCTCCATGTCAAACCCTTGTCAACGCGCCGTTACAAGGGTTTTTTATTCCTTAGAAAACATTCGTCGTAAAGCTCACAAACTTTGCGACGAATAATAAAGCTTCAGTTTCACTTTATTTAAAAGGGGGCATCTCGGCTGAGATACCCCCTATGAGTTATGCAATCATCAACGATTGTTACTCTTTTTCAGCTAAAACATTCCGGCAAACATCGGCGATATTTTCCGCTGTAAAACCATATTCACGCATAACGTCATCGCCCGGCCCCGACATGCCAAACTGTTCGATTCCGACGACCGCGCCGTCAAGCCCGACATAACGATGCCATGAAAGAGGCGACGCAGCTTCAACAGCGACGCGCTTGCGAAGAGCAGGCGGTAAAACCTCGTTCCTATAGGCTTCATTTTGCGAGTTGAACACTTCCATTGAAAGAAATGATACCACGCGCGCTTGAACATTCTCCTCTTCGAGAAGATCAGCGGCATTGAGCGCTACTTCAACCTCCGAACCGGATGCCATGAGCACAAGATCGGGATCATCGCCTCCCTCACGAAGAACGTAAGCACCCTTCATCGCTTTTTCGGGGTCGGTCTCGCGAGAAACCATACCTTGACGTGACAACACCAACACGGACGGTCCTTCATACGCAAGTGCCTGTATCCAAGCAGACGCAACTTCTTTTCTCCCCGCAGGCCGGAAAACACGCACATCGGGAATGGAGCGCAACATCACCAACTGTTCAACCGGCTGATGCGTCGGGCCATCCTCCCCTACCGCCAAGCTGTCGTGAGTAAAAACATAGATAACCGGCAACTTCATCAACGCGGATAGACGCAATGCGGCCTTCAGGTAATCGGAGAAAACCAAAAAAGTCGTCACATAGGGACGAAAACCGCCGTGGAGCGCAATTCCATTCGCGATGGCAGCCATTGCAAATTCGCGAATGCCAAAATGTATACTGACTCCTTTTCGGTTATCTGAAGAAAAGGACGCAGCTCCTTTGATCACAGTATTGTTCGAAGGAGCTAAGTCGGCGCTCCCGCCAAAAAGGCAAGGTGTTTTCGCCGATAGCGCATTCAGGATGCGACCGAATGAGGCTCGTGTAGCTTCATCATTCGGAACGACGTCAAGCAAATCCTCGAGTGATAAGCCGTCAAGGTCACAGCCATTCATAGCCCGATGGAACTGTTCGGCAAGATCCGGATTAGCTTTCTTCCAAGCATCAAAAGTCTCATTCCAAGACGCTTCCTTGAATGCTTGTGCATTTGCCAAATTCTCCGTATACCGGAGAATTTCTTCCGGCACTTCAAAGGGCTCAAGATCTTCCGGCCAACCTAACGCTTGCTTCGTCAGAGCGACATTCGCTTCTCCAAGCGGCGCGCCATGACAAGATGCCGAGCCTTCATGTGGAGATCCGTAGCCTATTTTCGTCTTGATAGTAATCAGTGAAGGGCGGTCAGCACGTGAACGGGACTCCTCAATAGCACGTCCGATAGCGTCACAATCGTTGCCATCCGCTACTTTCAAGACGTGCCATCCGTAAGATTCAAACCGTGCGCTCACGTCTTCCTTGAATGCAAGATCGGTTGAGCCTTCAATTGTAATGTCGTTGCTATCGTAGAGAACGATCAGTTTTCCGAGTTTAAGTGTTCCTGCCAACGACGCTGCTTCAGCGCTCACACCTTCCATTAAGTCGCCGTCGCCACAGAGCACGTACGTGTAATGATCTACAATTTTATGTTCAGATGTGTTGTACGTTGCGGCAAGACGAGCTTCGGCCATAGCCATGCCGCACGCTATAGCAAATCCTTGGCCTAAAGGTCCTGTCGTCGTCTCAACGCCAACCGTATGACCGTATTCCGGATGACCTGGCGTACGGCTTCCCAACTGACGAAAGTCAGCGATATCGTCTCTCGTAATACCGTATCCGAATAGATACAGTAGAACATATAACATCGATGACGCATGACCAGCAGAGAGAACAAAGCGATCGCGATCCATCCAGAAGGGATTTTTCGGGTTATGCTTCATATGATGTGCCCATAACTCATACGCCATTGGCGCAGCTCCAAGCGGCATTCCCGGATGACCCGACTTCGCCTTTTGAATCGCATCAATCGATAACACACGGATCGCGGCCGTTGCGCGATCATCCATTCGTCTGTCTTTCATATTGACCTCCTGCGCTTCATGCGCTTTGCTTTGTTAACGCACCGGTCCCAACACCAGCACTAAACCTATCGTTCTTCTTCTTCATCTTTGGAAAGATGGCAATTCTTGTATTTCTTGCCGCTGCCGCACCAACAAGGATCATTCCGTCCCGGCCGATATTTCTTTCGTACTGGTGCGGCTTTCGGCTCAGGAGCTGACGTTGTCATCGGCCCACGGTCATCAATATTTCTTGTCGGTGCCGATGCCGAAGACCATCCTTGTGATCCGCGGCCTTCGAGAAGTTTGTCCGGCACACTTCTTCTCATATGCGTACTGCTTTCAGCAACAAATCGAGCACGCATGATTAAGCGCACTGCATCTTGTTTGATGGCTTCGTTCATCGCATCGAACATGTCAAATCCCTCGCGCTTATATTCAACGACCGGATCATGTTGGGCGTAGCTTCGCATGCCGATGCTGTCGCGAAGATCATCCATCATATCGATGTGATCCATCCAGTGGCGATCGACCGTCTGCAAAAGAACGACACGTTCCACCTGACGGAGCAACTCATCAGATCCAAGTTCGGTAGCTCTAGACTCCAGTTTAGAAAGTGCATCTTCCGTAAGACGTGCAACCGCGGCTTCGCCGTCCTCCTGCTCTCGTGAATGAAGCAAAGCATTGAGCACGGGAAGCGAACCGAATTCATCTTCAACACGAGAACGAAGCACTTCTCGATCCCAATCAGCAGGATCAGACGAGCGACTCATAAAATCTGCTAAAATGCTGTGCATTCTTTCTTCAGTGATACGCTGAAAGTAGGCATGCAAGTCATGTCCCTCCAGAACTTCGCGGCGCTGCTTATATATGATCTGGCGCTGCAAGTTCATGACATTGTCATATTCGAGAACATTTTTCCGGATCGCAAAGTTCATGCCTTCAACACGACGTTGAGCAGATTCAATACTTTTTGCAAGCAGCGGGTGCGAAATCTCAATCGTCTCATCCACGCCGAGCGTCGAAAACATTCGCTCCATCCGCTCACCGCCAAATAGACGCATCAAATCGTCCTCTAGCGAAAGATAGAATTTCGAAAATCCGGGATCTCCCTGTCGTCCGGCACGGCCGCGCAACTGGTTATCAATTCTGCGTGATTCATGGCGCTCAGTTCCGACAATACAGAGTCCGCCCGTTTCAATTACGCGCGCTTTTTCTGAAGCGATTTCAGCAGCGAATTGTTTTTCAAGCTTTGTAAAAACATCGCGCGCGCGCAATACCGCTTCGTCGTCGGTCACGTTAAAAGCCGTACTATTCTCAATCAATTCATCATCATAGCCTTGTTTGCGCATTTCCTGACGTGCAAGAAATTCAGGATTGCCGCCTAACATAATATCCGTTCCGCGTCCGGCCATGTTCGTTGCTATAGTAACTGCGCCATAACGTCCGGCTTGTGCGACGATTTCTGCCTCACGCTCATGGTAACGGGCATTGAGGACGTTGTGCGGGATACCGGCTTTCATGAAAAGCTTTGAAATAATCTCGGAATGCTCAACCGTCACTGTGCCTACAAGAACCGGCTGGCCCATCTCATGGCGTTCTCTTACAAAATCAAGCACCGCATTGTACTTGCCTCGCTCTGTTTTGAAGATAGCGTCCGGAGCATCCTCGCGAATCATGGGTTCATTGGTAGGAATGGAAATGACATCCAGATTATAAATTTCACGAAATTCATCCTCTTCAGTCAGCGCTGTACCCGTCATGCCGGAAAGCTTCTTATACATCCTGAAATAATTCTGAAATGTTATGGTCGCCAACGTTTTATTCTCTTGGCGAATGTCAACGCCTTCTTTTGCTTCAATAGCTTGGTGGAGGCCATCACTATAACGTCGGCCGAACATGAGACGTCCCGTAAAGTCATCTACAATGACGATCTCACCGTCTTTTATGACGTAGTCGCGATCGAGATGCATGATTCCGCGAGCTTTAAGCGCTTGATTAATGTGGTGATTTATATCGTAGTTTTCCTGATCGGATAGATTTTCAAGTTTAAAGAAGCGTTCAGCTTTCGCGACACCGCGTTCAGTCAGCACGGCGCTTCTTGCTTTCTCATCGACAATGTAATCGGCGCCGGATTCCAATTCCTCAAGTTCGTCTTGCGTTCTGATGGCTTCATCTTGAATAACGCGTTTCTCTCTCAAACCGCGTACAAAATCGTTTGTTTTCAAGTAAAGTGCCGAGGAATCGGTACCTGCACCGGAAATAATGAGCGGAGTTCGCGCTTCATCAATTAAAATACTATCGACCTCATCGACGATCGCAAAATGCAATGACCGCTGCACACAGTCTTCCAGCGCCAGAACCATATTGTCACGAAGATAGTCAAAACCGAACTCATTATTCGTTCCATACGTCACATCTGCAGCGTAGGAAGCGCGTCTTGTTCTTTTGTCGAGACCGTGTACAATCAGTCCGACATCAAGCCCAAGATAGCGGTAAATTTTCCCCATCCACTCGCTGTCACGCTTCGCCAGGTAATCGTTAACGGTCACGACGTGAACGCCTTTTCCCGTCAGCGCATTGAGGTACACCGGCAGGGTCGCAACAAGCGTTTTTCCTTCACCTGTACGCATTTCGGCGATTCGCCCCTGGTGAAGAACAATACCGCCTTCAACCTGTACCGGAAAGTGTGTCATCCCAAGCACGCGCGTACTTGCTTCGCGAACCGTTGCGAATGCTTCAGGCAGAATCGCGTCGAGAGTTTCGCCATCCGCTAGCCGCTTTTGAAACAGATCGGTCATACCACGGAGCTCGCCTTCCGATTTTTTCTTAAAATCTTGAGCAAGCGCCAATACACTGCGTACCTTTTGGCGATTCTTTTTCAATTCACGCTCAGAATACGTTCCGAAAATCGCATCAAATAATCCCATGTTCCGTCCTTCGGCGGCAACCTATGTTTTAGTCGACATATGCCGCCCTTATCATTCAAAAACATGTTCGCCAAGATCCAAAAAAGGAGATTAACCGGTATGCGTCGACAACCTCATATTGAAGAAACTAAGTTTCTGGCGCCATGTCCTCGAATTATTATACCCTACACCTGTTGAATGTCATGACCTTCGATATTATAAACACACGACATACTGACATCATCTTCTAATCTCTAATCGGATTCCTCATATGCGTGGCTTGTACCATATTCTCGTATATCGAGTCTTACACCCAGCGATAATGCCGTATGTTGCCAACCGGAAAGAACTTCATTTATCTTCCAAGTCACCGGATTATCGGGAATTACCAGAATGAGGCGCCGTTTTTGAATCTCGCCCGGTAATGGTCCCTCGTCGCCCACGCCTTCAAACGCGGCAAGTGATTGAATATGATGTATGATTTTCTTCTCTGCAACGATGTATGACTGATACTTCGGCGCAGTAATGTCCATACTTTTTATTGAAACCGCTTCAACTCCATCCCATATCGCAATCACCGGATAAAAATGAGGAAGATGACCTCCAAATGTCGCCCGAAGTGTTGTACCGCGCACAAAATTGGGAAGCATCCACACGCTGTCTTTCTCTTCTTGATCCTCTTCATTTGATGTATCGTTATTATCTTTGAAAAGATGCGCGTTCCAGATCGGCACACGTGAGCGAATGATTTGCCAAGGCGCTCCTTTCGGCACAGTTTTTCGGTACGAAAGAATTAACCAGCACGTCTTTCTATCTCTGTCAAAATCAAAAGCCAGCTTCATTTCACCATCAGGCGGAGAACAATGTTGTCCCTGAGCCGCCTGTCGCGACCAATAAGACACACGTTTTAAGACAAATGGGGAAGCTAACAGTGTAGGCGCTAGATCCGACATGCCGTCAAGAGCAATCTTTGCAAGAGCCTGATCAGGAATAGCCTTCTTAACCCAATCCTCCGGATCTGCGACGCTTTCCAGAATATCTTCCAGAGGCAACAAAAGCGCAATCTCTTTAGCCGTTTGATCAAGAGCATGTCCGAGAATAATAGTATCGCGGACGGTCTGGATCGCCAGTACAAAAAGTAAAATGACGGCGATCACCATAGGAAAGACAAGAGCAGCTTCCAAGGATAATGTACCTTTGAAATCCGCATCTACGGCATTGATCACCTTGTTACGTTTCATGATGTGATCTCTGCCTCCTTTCGCCTGAGGTAACCGGAAACATATTCATAGGATATTTCTTCCCAAAACAAAGTTGTACGTGCCGCCGCATAATAGACGCCCGGACACGCTTGAAAAACAACGTGAGAAAGACGTTTAGCAATGGCATCAGGTGATTGCATTACGATGAATAGACGCACGTAATCTCTGTAACGCATCGGAATATTGCGTGCACTCTTCCCAGGCCATAGCGCTATTTCCGCACCTTTGCAAAGTTGAGCTGCTTCCTTGCCGCCATTAATAATCGACGCAGCCGACATTAATACCCAAGCAACAGCTTCAGGCGGAATCACGACCGTACCAAGCGATATGGCCGCCACGGCTGCAGAAATCGTTACACCAAGTGACTGATAATGAGCGCGTATGGACGGATTTGTCGCCATATAGATCAAATGGACGGCGAATCGAATCATACCGATGAGCATTTTGATCGATCGATAAGAAGAAACGCCTTGAAACCCCGTGGCAACGTATTCTAACTCATATGATCGTGTTGCAGAAAAATTTGCAATAATACGTCCGTCCGGTGTTTGATCGTATTCATATACGCCATTTCTAATGACAAAAGGCACTGCGGATGATAGATAACACAAGCTATATTCCGTGAGCATCATATGATCGAGAATTCCTTCTGGCATAACCTTGAAGACGCGATCTAAGAATGTGCCGACGCCGGAAAGGCCCCCCTGCTCAAAAGGACGTATTTCAATCGGTATCGCTAAACCGTTGTCATCAGGTGCAAATACCGGCGCTAAGAACGTCAGACTTTCCTGATAAGAGGCGCGGATGTTGTCATCCATATAACGATTATAGTCTTCGAACCATTCAGGTTCTTCATCATAGTCCGGCAAATCAGGATCAACAGTTTTGTAACCCGCGATTAGATTATCCGGCTCCAGATCTATTAACCAAGATCCTGCGAGCTGCTCTTCCCACGCTTTTAAAGAACGTATTTTATCTAACGCATCTTGAATAATCGATAAAACCGCTCGATAGCTCATATGCCTTGCAACGGCATCTCTCATCGCTTTTGGTTCCGAAAGAGGATCTTCTGCGGTCACACTCTGCGATACGTTTGCAGGAAGCCCAATTGAAGAGATCGCCTTGTCAGCGTCCGACTGCTGAAGTCCAAATAACCCAAACGTGCTATAAAGCTCACGATCGTAACATGCCAGCGCAGTCCGCGATGTCAAAACTGCCGTGCGCACCAAATTAGCCTCAATTCGATCACGATGGCATTCCTTCAAGATTCCGGAAAACAGCAAAAGAAAGGCCGGCATTGCCAAACAAAGCGCCAAACTGATCGAACCTGCATACTTCTTCCGCTCTTTCCTAAAAGCGCGTCTACACCTAATAGCGTTATTCCGCATTGACATGACGCAACCCCTGAACATCGTCTGCTGAATTGTCCGTTCGCTTTGTTTCATATTCTTTATTGAACTGTTGCAGTTCCCGCATTTCTGTTTCATCAAAAGCTGTTCGTACAGCGCGAATCGCATCTTTCATAAAAGAGAGCATCTCAACCATTTTTTGCGGTTCCGTTTCGACCCGGTATACTCGATATCCATCCCGCTCTTCTTCTACGTAACGACAACTATGAAGCCCCACCTGATGTCGTGTCGAAGCATATGCAGACAATCGCGCACTTTGATGTACGCTGATACTTAATGGAAGAGCCATACCGATCGATTCAGCCAGAATGACTAGGCAACACGGCAGTATAACTGCCGATTCAAGAGAGTATCCCATCGTTTTTGCTCCTTTCTTACACCAAATATCTTCAAGATAGTCCTTCTGACAGCACATAGGATGGATGTGCCGTCGACCTCCGGTTGTGTCTCTAGGGTAGATTCTCAGCCTATCTTTTCCAGCGCAAAAATGGGCTGATGTCTTTCCGACGATAGACACCATGAGCCGTCAATTTGACGAAATAGAAGATCGTTAAAGAAAAAGGGAAAATTTGACGTTATTGCATTGTCAGCTTATTGAAAAATGCGTTTCATAAGACCGCTGTCAATATCTGTAATAATAAGAGAATCTCGAAAAAAGGAGGCGAGGCTTTTTCAGGCGAAAAAGCCCATGATCTCCAAGAAATGACATGAGTCACGAGCGGTCGTTATACTTCCATGGCCGGCGCATACAAGAAGATCGGGAGGCATATTTGATAGAATACGGTAGAGACGTTGAAGCGTTTGGCGCATGAGATGATCATCTCCGGTAGCGAAATCAGTTCTGCCCCACCCGTTATCAAAGAGCGTGTCACCCGTTATCAGCGCGAAAGGTTCCTCCTTGGAACCAACTATTTCCCACAGCATGTAGCAGGCAGATCCCATGGTATGGCCAGGTGTGGCGATGACCTCCATCGTGAACTGATCGTCCAGCACACATTTTTCGCCGTCTCGTAATTCACGATCAGGATGCGGAAATTTCTGGGGTCTTCCAAATGATGTCGAAGCATTGCCGCGTATATCGTCAAGCAGTGGAACTTCCTTTCCGATCATCACATACGGTGCCTCTGGATATTGAATTTTCCATGCCCCCGAAGCGTTAACGTGATCAAAATGGCCGTGCGTCGCAACAATCATGACGACCGGATCGGTATATCCGATGGCTTCAGGGGTAAGGGAGGGATCAAAAAAAACAGCGCCATCTTCGACATCTAACCGGTACATATTACAATTCATAAGCCGTTCCGGATAAACAGAAAGAGGGCTTTTGACCGTATAGGAGTTAAACATTCGAACGCACCAATTCGCGCCAGTCCAAATCACCACGGCTAATCGCAAGTACGAGAATCTCAGCCGTCGCCGTATTCGTTGCAAAAGGGATGCTGTTGGTGTCGCAAGCCTGCAACAACCGTTGCTGAGGATCATCCAGCGGATGATCAGGATCACGAAGATAAATCACGGCATCAATTTCATTGTAGTGTGCGATGCCGGCCAGTTGACTGAACGTGCTCGACGCGTCGGCAGAAAACGATGAGGGTCGAAGCAACGTCGCATCGGCAATCAAACGAGCCGTACTGGAAGGTGAAATCAGCTCATGCCGATTTAAAATCTGCTGATACGCAATACAAAAGTTGACCAGCAAATCATTTTTTGATGTATCTGAGATGAGGACTATTTTCATCATAATTCGACCCTGCTGACGTTCACATTATGGCGTCAGGCTCCTTTCAATCGGCATTCTACACGCACACATTTGGTCTAATTGTAATGCATGAACGGAAATGAAACAACCACCGGACAAACTAAAACCCCGAAAGATTCTGTAATTAATGACTATTCAAAATCAGGACTCTCAGCATAATCGTCGTAGGGGCCCATGTGTTCATGTGTCGGTTCTACTCCGAAATATTCACACAGAATACGATACGAAATGTCTGCAGAAAACACGCCGTATGCGCCATCTGAAATCACGTGCGCAATCACAATTTCCGGATCATATGCCGGGGCAAAACAGACAAATACGGAATTCGTAATCTGTTCCATATCTTCATTGAACGCCTCCGCTGTTCCCGTTTTACAGGCCACAGCATAGGGAAAATCTTTAAACAGGAGCCCGGTGCGTGTTGCCGCGTTGTTCGACAACCCGACCATCGCCGTACGAAGAAGAGAAACGTTTTCATCTCTAAAATTAAGGGGCGATCGTTCAATACGTTCGGGCACCACGACCAGACCGTCCTGATCAACCACTTCTTTAATGAAATGTGGAGTGACAAGATGATTTGTTGCGATGCCGCCAATTGCCCGAGCCATTTGCAGCATCGTATAACTATTGTAAAGCTGCCCGATCGAAGCCTGACATGTGTCAGAAAAAAACCATTCTTGATTCACCGGAAGCGGATTGAGCTGTTTCTTCAACTCGCGAGTCGGAAAAACGCCGGAAACCTCCCCGTCAATGTCAACACCTGTTCTTTTTCCAAGGCCAAGGCTTTCAGCAATCTTTTTGATATTATCAATCCCCGTGTCGACACCGATTTGGTAGAAATATAGATTGCAGGAAACTACAAGCGCGCGCGTAAAGTTCAGCGGACCATGCCCGGCTTTACTCGAACAATGCCAAACATAACCGCCGATATCTTCTTTTCCGCGACATACGCGAACATTATTCGAAGCGGTTATCGTGCCCATCTCAAGAGCCGCCATACCGGTGACGGGTTTGAACGTGGAACCGGGTGTATACGTCGCGGAAATTCCGCGGTTAATCAGCGGCTGCCTTTCCTCTCCGGTTAACAAAGCTTGCACACGTTGCGCCGCCTCCGGATTATCGAACTGATCAACGAAATCCGACGGATCAAAGTCGGGATAATTCGCATTAACTAAAACAGCGCCGGTCTTCGCATCCATAACGATCACACAGCCGTCCGTCGCTTTCATGATGCGCTCGCCGTTCGTACTGCCTCGAAATTCCATTATTTTGCGTTCCAGTTCATCGCGCGCAATTTTCTGAAGATTCAGATCAATCGTCATCTTCACTTCACATCCTGCAGCAGGGCGCTGCCGGATTTCACCGGGGATAAGAACGACTTTGCCGGATTCATCCTCTTGCCAAGAATCCAACGTCATCAGCCCGAATCGCCCACGGAGATAACTCTCTGCCGCCTGTTCAACGCCTGATTTTCCAATGGTATCGTTAATGGCATAACCTGATGTTTTTAAAACGTTGTATTCCGACGCTGAAATAGCTCCGATATAGCCTAATGCATGTCCGATGTAACGGCTGTCATCGGTGTATCGTCGTTCATAATGGCGCACTACAATAACACCTGGAAACCGGTAATTCTGTTCTGTAAAATAGGCGGCAAGTTCCGAAGAAACGTTGTCTGCCAAAAGAATGGGCTGTCCGCTCACGAAGTTCCAATTTTGCTCAAGAAGCAGATAGCGCAACTGCATAATGATGAACGCTTCGCCATCCGAGTAAAGACGACTTCCCGAAGTGCGATCGGGTTCGATATTAAAAAAATCGTAGAGCAGATAGTAGAAAAAATCATTCGGATCGTCTCGTACAATGCGATTTTTTTCAAAAAAGGTAACCGCCTTATCCTTTTCGACGAGATTAAATAGATCGCGGTTTGTCTGCCAGCGTACGATCGCATCGTACGGTTGTCTAAAAACAAATCGTAATGATGTATCCTTATCAAGCAGATCAACCCCGCGAAGTGATGATTCCACATCGAGCCAACTCAACAAAGGACTATCAAAAACACAACCGTATTCGCCGAAAAGACGTGCCAAATCCAGCAACGTTCGGTTCAACGAAGCTTCACTCATACCCGTATTCACTAGGGCAACACCTAAGAGAGTCTCACTTACCGCAAGCGGAAGACCGTTGCGATCTACGATGTCACCGCGCGGTGCGGCAATCTTAATAGAACCGACACTGCCCCATGTCTCGGGTGAACCTGCGTCGAACTCTCCAAAAAGTTGAAGTGATGACGTACGGAGCAGCATCACTATAAAAGCCAAAATGATCAGGACGCTCAGAAGCATATAGCGATTTCTGCTCGATCTCGCTCGTCCTCGACCTGGCCGGCGCTTTCGAGTACGTCCTTTTTGAACCGGCATGATCTCTACGACTTCGTGGTCGGTGCGCGAGTTTTGATCAGACATCTATACGCTCCCCTTCCGCGAAGGACAAAGTAATCGCATCACTGTCTTCTTTCCGTTTTCTCCTGTAAAAGCCTACAAAGTAGAAGAGCGCAACGATTGCTGCTGCAACAAGATTGCTCAAAAGCGACGACGGCAAACGGCGAAACGCTACACGCATTGATTGCGATAATGAGCGCTCATACACTGTCAGCGGAATCAGCCACGATAAAAAAGCGAATAAAAAAATCTGTAGCAGTGTAGTCACAACTGTCATCACCGGTATAGCCAAAAGAAGCGGCCTTGTTCCTTCAGGTGCAAAACGGCTTGCAAGAAGCCCCACCATCATTAGAAACAGTGTGCCTGCACCATAACCGCGACCGGCTGCAAAATCAAGAACAAACCCGCAAAAAAGACCCATCACCATTCCGTCATAACCTGATATCCAAAGGCCGGTCACAATCGGAAGCGCCAATAAAAAATCGGGACGAAAAAAAGTGTAATGACGCCCCGGAATAAGTTCAGCTGCTGAAAGAAAGAGAATCATGAGTACATAGATGAGGATACGCCTTTTTACAGTGGCTTCTCGACTCATATCAAGGCTCCTTAGATGCGCTTTGAATTTCGACGCGCTTCAAGATAAAAACATATCGAAGATCTGAAAGATCAACAACAGGACGTATCAAACAACGAATGTCATCCCCTCCCGGTGATGACTCTACAGCGACAACTTCACCGATGATTATGCCGCCGGGAAACAAACCTCCTTCTCCCGAGGTGAATATTCGGTCACCCTCACGAATAGGGGTACCTTTCGGAATTTGATCACCGACGCACATACCCTGTTCGCGATATCTAACGTCACCTCGTACGCGAAAAGGAGCCCTCGTACTCCCCTCCACACAGGCGCTGACAAAAAAGGCCTCATTGATGAGAGGAATTACCTTGCTCGAGGTTAGTTCGCTTGAATGAACGCGACCAACAAGCTCATACTGCGACGTTACAACCGGATACGATGTCTGATCGCTCACCTGAAGACCGTGCGCGCGTCCAGCGTTAATACGCATAAGATCGAAAAAAGGACCGAGTTCGCCATTCAACACCGCGGCGCCTTGAACTTCTACGCCGTCATAAAGTGTTCTCAGACTAAGTGCATGCTTAAATGCTTCGTAAACTTCGGCATCATGAGCGTTTTTTTCAATTTCAAAACGGAGTTCGGCATTTTCCTGTTCAAGCGTTTCCAATTCTTCGCGAAGTGTTCGATTATCCCGATATGTGGTAAAAAAATCGCCGATCGATGAAAATGCCTTTCGAACTGTCACAACGACAGGATCAAAGACCGATCCGAAAAAGTCGCCCACACGCGTGCGAGTAGTGCCGGGCAGCGTCGTTAAAATCAGCGCTGTCAACAGCGTTGCCGCTAACAAAACAATTACCATGATTCGGGGTCCGCGACGCTTCATTTTAACCTTCCTGTCCCGTCTTTAAACGAACACAGTTTATCACATACATTGTACTGGCGTGCGCGTTTACATGTATCCTTGCCGCTTCATGCTGATCGATGACTCTGCGCCGACAATGATGTGATCAAGCACAGGTATGCCCATCATACGGCCGATTTTTATAAAACGCTCTGTCGATTCAATATCAATAGCTGACGGCGATGCATCGCCACTTGGATGATTGTGCGCAAGTATCATCGCAGCAGCATTGTTTTTTACGGCTTCTCTGAAAATATCTCGCGGTTGAATCACCGTGCCGGTCAATCCACCCTTTGAAATGCAGATGGTGCGTAAAATACGCTTTTGAGCATCAAGAAGAATAATATGAAATTCCTCACGAGCAAGATAACGCATCTTAGGCTCAATGACCGCTAAAACACGGTCAGCCGTCGACGCTGAAGGGAGTGTCTGAACTTGACGAGCGGCAACCGCACGCTGACCCAATTCTAAGGCCGCTAATATACGAAGGGACTTCACACGACCAATTCCCGGAATGGATTGCAGCTCCTTTGCGCTCGCGTTGAAGATTCCGGCGATACCACCGGTCATAACCAGTGCTTTTTGCGCCGTTTGAAGCGCCGTTTCGCCCTTATACCCGGAAGTTAAAATAACCGACAGCAACTCGGCATCTGATAATGCAGCAATGCCGGCACGTTCAGCTTTCTCATAAGGCTGATCTCCAGATGGAAGTTCCCTCATTGTCAACGATCTCGCAGGATTATTAAAAGGATTTCTCATCGTTTTATCCTTCACCTGATCCTCCAATAAACTATCGCGTCGCGTCGGAAGCGGCACTGCACGCGCGGATGACAAGCATTGAAACAGCGTCCTCATCATCGAGACGACCGGTTTTCACAGAAACATCTGCGTGAAAACAATCCTCCATCATCCTTTCAAGCTTATTTTGTGTAAAGCGCTTAGACTGACTCACCAGTTTGTTAGCAAAAAAGGAACTCTTCGTAAGTCCGCTTTTTAGCACATCCGCCGCAGATGAACATGATTTTGCTACAAGAAGATCACGAGTTTGACGTGCCAACATCGTCTGGATATAAAGCGGTGCCTCGCGTCGCGCAATCATCACATCTAACATTTGAAGCGCACGATCCATATTCCCTTCAGCGATTGCATCCGTAAGATCGAATATTTTTCCTGTCGTGTCTTCACGGCATATCAGGTCGATATCTTCCAACGTAATATCGCTTTGCTCCGTGTAGCGATGAAAAAGGAAGACGGTTTCGAGCTCATTGGCAATATCGGTCATAGCATATTCACATCGAAACATCAATGATTCTGCGGCGTCACGAGTTATTCTCATGCCATATCGTGTACAAAGCGACGACATCCAGCGCAATAGCTCACGTGGCGATTGCTTATCAATGGTCACTGTCAACGCACCGTTTGCCTGCATCGCCGACAGTAATTTATTGGACTGGCGTATCGTATTTTCAATAAAGAGAACATGGCAACGATCCGGAATGTGAATCAACGCTTCCTTCTGATCCTCAGTTAAGTTTGAAAAAGAGGATTGAGATTCAAAAAACCCGGAATACTCCACGATAATCACTTTGGCCTGAGCAAAAAGAGGCGGTGTCGCGATTTCGGAAACCAACCGCTTAATATCAATAGTCGACGGTTTTCCGTCGCCTCGAAAAGTAATCTTGGCCAATGCGTGAAGATTTGCGGGTACGAGTGTATCTATGATCTTCTTCGTCGCCTGACGGATGAGAAATATTTCTTCACCTGCAAAAATATATGCGGGTCGTTCAATTCCACGTTGAAGATCGTCCGAAAGATCTTTCCAATTTGTTATTTTACGGATTATGGTCGCCATGACACACCTTTATTTATCTAGTGAAGTCAAAAAATGTCGTATTCCTCTTAGATTTATCGGCCACTAGGTCAAAAAAACTATTTCTGTCATAGAAAGCAACACTGTTTTTACATCGCAATCCTGCAACTTATGCTGTTTTCTGTGATATGACGAGCATCTTTCATGTTGTTCCGGAGTTGTTTCAATGTTCAAGCCATGTTGTTATCGTACCTGTTCTTTCTTTGATGATCAAGAATATCGCTCCTTGCAGATCAGTCCTGAAAACAAAAAGACCTGAGTCGTCAAGGCGCGATAGCGTATCTTGATGCGGATGTCCGAAACGATTGCCTTCACCAGCCGAAATCACTGCCGTTTGCGCCTTGGTCACATCCAAAAATGCGGATGTAGAAGACAATCTTGAGCCATGGTGAGGAACGTGAATAATTTGACATTGAACATCGACGCCCTTTTCCATCAGAAATCTTTCTTTCTTGTGCGTAATATCACCTGTAAAAAGAAGGTCGATTCCATCAATGTGAATTTTTAGAACGAGCGAAGCATCGTTGATGTCNGATGACGGATCTGACGCTGAAAGAACAAGACACACGGCATCATCTAACTGTAAACGATCGCCCTCGCANACCGTTGTCACTGAAACACCGTGCTTCTCTGCCAGATTTAGGAGATCATCTGTTACATCCTCTTCAACGGATGATCTTATTCTTGGGTTAGAGATACATGTGTCATTCGTGGACTTACGGTTTCCATTGCCAATTACCAGATGCCGTACCATATCGACACTCAAAAGTTCCATCACGCCTGCTGCGTGATCCTGATGGCCATGCGTCACCATAGCAACATCAATATTGTGCACTCCCAGATACCTCATGGCAGGAATCAGCGTTTGAAAACCGGAGCCGGCGTCACCGCCATCAATCAAAAAAGCATACCCCTTAGGAGAAACCAAAAGTGTTGCATCTCCTTGTCCTACATCAGCAAAAAGTACACGCCAAACGTGTTGACGTCTTCTCAATACGCCGTAGCGTATAAAAAGAACGATTGAACCTATTATCAACACTGAAATGATCACTCGGACTCGTCTGTCGCATTGATACAAACCTCTCGAACAGGCGGACGGCCGTCGATCTTTTTTTCTTAGCGATGTGTTATCACAGAAAAATTGAAAGCGTGTTCTTCCGAATTCCTCATTTGTCTTTGATTCCGCATAACGATGCCGACGAAAGGATCTTTCGGACAAACTTCCCGTCATCCTAGAATAAAAGGCTTTCCCTCCGCTATGTTGTCGGAAATAATAGAACAGCGCTCCTGCAAGAAGGGCGACCGCTGCTATCCATAACACTGATATCACAGGAAGATATAGCGCGTACGCTCTCGCACCGATGGAGGCAATCCTTAAAAGACATCGTGCCGCAGGCGCCGTCACCGCTGCGCAATAAGTTGATACTTTCCGAACAAGAGCTGGGAAAGGCGCGAGTACAGAAAGCAAAAGGATGGAGGTGTATCCTGTAATTGTTATCCACGCAGCAAATATCATGGCGATCACATTCACAAAGGGTATACCAAGAAATAAACCGAATGACGACATCGCCTGATACGGAAGTGCAGTTAAAGCCGCAACAGACACCATTTTTAAATAATCAGCGATTATCCCCGTCCTCATTTGAATTCTGTGCGACAACAGCGATTTAACACTTGAAAATCGATCACAAAATTTAGCCTCATTAGCGACGGAGCAACTCCACGCACATGATGGATTGTAATACGAATGTTGAAGGCTGCTTTCAAGGCTCGATACCGACCTCGTCATCAAAATCATTCCGCTTATCGTGATGCTCATCCAGAACCCTCGACTCCAGACAGAAAACGGATCAAGGATAAGCAACAAAGAACCGATGTAGCCAATAGCATTGACGTGGTCGCGGCGACGACGTACATGCGGATCAATCCATGTCACCGCTTGCATGATCGTCGCTCTCGTAATCCCTGTTCCCCATCCGGCAAGCAGACCGGGTATCCAAATAACGCTTCTTAGGATAATTCGCTCACGTTTTGAAGAACGAGCACAACTCCGAACTATATATCGAATAGGCAGTAGAAAGAAATAAAGATGTGATCCGGAAACACTGGTAAGATGGGCAATACCTGATGCCCTGAAGAAGTAATTCTCTTTATCCGAAAATAGGCGTGTGTCACCCAGTGTAAGAGAAGCTGTTACTGCGCCTTCCGAACTTTCAAATAGATATACGCATTGCTGATAAATGAACGTTCTCATCTTGTCAGGGAAGCGTGCAACCCTGTGATACCAATGATCTTGACGTTGAAAGCTTCCCGATATCAAATGGCCCGAGCGTGACGCGCCGTTAGACCATAGCCATAGTCTTTTTGAAAGGGCACCGGGATTGCGCGGTGAAGACGCAACGCGAAGTTCGGCGTATCCATTCACTATATCGCCACGTCTAGCGGGCGCTTTCAAGTAAAGCATGACAAGGGATCCGCCTTTCAGTCGAATTTTCTGATATTTACCTCGTTGATATAAGGCTCTTTCTGTTGTATCCGACGGTACTTTCTCAACGCTCGACAAAAAACCTTCAGTTTTATCGCCAATCTTCAAGTTGTTTTCTTTCATTGTCTCCGGAATCGGTAATCCGGGATCTACAACCACTCCTCTAATCCGATGTATCCCTTTCTCTCTATTTGATTCCGATCGTACAAGATAAAAATACGTCAATACAAAAGAGAATGCCGCCGTCAAAGCGAATAACCACATGCCGTATCGAACGAATGGTATGCGAGGCGTACATTTTTTTGAGAGAAAAATCGGCATATTGCGACCGCGGTCTTGCTTGCGTATTGTGTTCATAAGATCATGGTACATAGGGACGGTAATAATAGAAGGTCTCCTTTTCCCTGAAAGCCGGCTTTAGCCGTCAATTTGACGGCGACCGTGTCACAATCAGTTTTTCCTGTTATAATCGAACTGACGGGAGGAACATATGGATCATCTCGCATTTCCTGCGGATCAATCAGTAAGAAACTTATTTGGAGACGAACCTCCGCTCGGATCATACGGTCCTATCGCTTTGATTACTGAGCAGATGGAGCCGGCTTTTGCTGAGCGAGTCAATCACCAGCTCAGTCTTCGTCGACATGCCATGCTGAGAGAACAGCCGGAATTAGACCTTATACCCGGTTATGTACGCAATGAGTACCGTAAACGGTGCGATCTTTCGCGTTTCAGTTCCGGCGAGGGCAAGGCAGTTCTGCTCGATTCCGTGCGCGGTCACGATCTTTTCATACTGACGGATGTCCTTAATTGCGGCGCCACATATCGTCGCTATGGCAACGAAGTTTCGATTGCTCCTGACGAGCATTTTCAGGATTTAGCGCGCATTGTCATTAGCGCGCGTGACTCTGCGACACGTATCAATGTAATCATGCCCTACCTTTATGAAGGACGCCGCTACCATCGAACAGGACGAGAATCGCTCGACTGTGCCATGATGCTGCGTCAGCTCTTCCGGTTGGGCATTGATAACTTTATAACGTTCGATGCCCGAGATGCTCGCGTCGCTAACGCGGTCCCGCGAAATAATTTCGAATCTTTCCCGACATCCTATCAGACGATTCGGACACTTTTGGATAAGATTCCGGACCTCGTCATTGATCGCGACCACATGATGATCGTCAGTCCGGACGAATCCAGTATCAGCAGATGCATCTTTTATGCGTCTTCCATGAAGTTGCCTTTAGGCATTTTCTATTTGCGACACGACTTCAAACTGATCAACGGCAAGATGGTTCGCTCCAGTACGCGCACCTATCTCGGAGACTCTCCTGAAGGAAAAGATATCTTGATCGTATCCGACCTCTTGGATAGCGGCAACGAATTCATCGCGTGTGCCACCGCTCTCAAAGCGCGCGGCGCGCGAAGAGTCATCTGCGCCGCATCGTTCGCACAATTCACGGAAGGGATTGGAGCGATGCGCCAGGCTTGGGAGAATGGCGTCGTCGAACGCGTCTTTACGACGGATATGACCTATCGATCCCCGGAGCTTCTATCGTCGCCTTGGTATACGAGCATCCCTATGGCAGATGATCTTGCGCTGCTCATCACAGCTTTGAATCACGACGCTTCGCTGTCACGACTCTTAGCGCCCGCGAAACGCATCGCAGCACTGGTGAAACGTCACACGACCCGTGTTGGTGCACGTAAAAGTCTTGACCATCGGCAGATTTCATTTTCTGATCTTCAACAATAACAAGAGGAGCATCTCATGAATCTACAGCCTTCAGAAAACTCAATTGATCAAAAAGACAGCAACTATTTTACCTATAATCAATACGGCGATAACCCGATGTTACCTTTGGCGCCTCTCGGCCTCATCGCGCTCAAGGGCGCCGTATCTCTCTCAAAAGAAATCAACGAAAGCCTGCGTACACGTCGTCAATCATATCTCGATGAAAATCAGGAAGCTGAAATCGTGCCGGGTTTTATCCGTGATGACTATCAAGTTCCGGTAAGCACGCTCCGTTTCTCCTCCGGTGAAGGTAAAGCCGTCGTTGAACGCACTGTGCGCGGTCATGATCTTTATATCATCTGTGACGTGACAAACCACTCCATCACCTATACCATGCGAAATAAAATGAACTGTATGAGCCCTGACGATCATTATCAGGATCTCAAACGCGTTATCCTCGCATGCTCCGGTAAAGCGCGACGCATCAACGTGATCATGCCGTATCTTTATGAAAGCCGTCAGCACCGTCGCAACTCCCGTGAATCGCTCGACTGCGCTCATATGCTGGAAGAGCTTGATGAGCTGGGCGTTAGCAACGTCATCACTTTTGATGTGCATGACGATCGCGTATCGAATGCCGCTCCGACAGTCGGCTTTGAAAATGTGCCTACCTCTTACCAGATTTTGGGAAAAATGATTGAATCAATTCCCGATCTTCAATTCGAACACGATAAAACGATGGTTATCAGTCCCGACGAGGGCGCGATCGCCCGCACCATGTTCTATGCATCGGTCCTTGGTGTTCCTTTGGGAACATTCTATAAAAGACGGGATTACACCGTGGTCAAAGACGGAAGAAATCCGATCATCGCACATGAGTTTTTGGGAGGATCCGTGGAAGGCCGTGATGCCATACTCATCGACGACATCATTTCCTCCGGAGAGTCCATGCTGGATATTGCAAGAACGCTAAAGAAAAATGGCGCTCGTCGTATCCTTTGCGGTGCGACATTCGGCCTTTTTGCCAATGGACTCGAGTCCTTTAACAAAGCCTACGAAGAACGTATTGTCGATGCCGTCTTCTGCACAAACTTGATCTACCGATCACCGGAATTGCTCGCGGCACCATGGTACCACGATGTCAATATGTCACGCTTTCTGGCATTGATCATTGACGCTTTAAATCATAACGCGTCGCTGTCTACTTTGCTTGATTCTACGGATAAAATCCGCGATATGCTCAAGGAACGAAACTTGCAAAACTGATCCGGCCACATCAGACTGAAGATAGTTTATACGACAAATGATCCGACTTAAGGCAAAGAACTAGAGGCCAATCAAATACGGCCTCTAGTTCTTTCTTTACTTCGATTGTTTTTAGTACGTTGACCGTATCGTGAATCGGTCTGACCGATAAATTAAAGACGTTCTGTGCGACGAACGATTTGACCTTGATTTTTGTGGATGGTATATGCGGGCATAGAAACGCGAACACATGACACAGGATAGACCATAGCGTGCTCGCATAGCATCACACCGGGATTGAGAACGGCATTGCTGCCCACCTCAACGTACTCCGCAAGCATCGCACCCAATTTCCTAAGACCGGTCTCTATTGAGTGTCCTTCGTAGTGAACCACTACATCTTGTCGGTCGGCACGTAAATTAGAAGTTATCGATCCCGCGCCCATATGGGCATGTGACGCCAGAATGCTGTCGCCGATATAATTATAATGCGGAGCCTCCACGTGCTCTACAAAAATGACATTCTTAAGCTCCGTCGAATTGCCGACTACGGAGTTCGGACCGACATAAGCATTGCCGCGTATGAAAGCACCCGGACGGACCTCCGCTCCCTCTCCAATGATTGTAGGACCCAAGATCGTAACGTAATCCCAGATCTTCGCTGAGCGCGCGACCCAGACGTCAGATCCGAGTTGCTCATATTGCTCATCCGAAAGCATTTGGCCTTGTTGACGAATAAAATCGCCGATCGATTTAAGCATCGTCCATGGATAACGGTGTAACGCAAAAAGCGAAGCGATCATCTCATCGCCTCGAAGATGAAAAAAACGTTGCGTCTCAAGATCAGAAATGGACATGCATGCCTCCTTATATCAAAACTCTTAAAGCATCACGAACAATTCAAGAGCAAAATAGAGAATGTGCTCTTTTTCATGTTGCTTAATGAAACGATCCGTCGCTGAAACAATCAACACAAACAGGAAACACGAATCTTTTCACACTAATAGTGTAGCTGTTTTACCCCGTCTAATCAAAAGGCGCTCTATTCAACTTAATCAATTCATCGTGAATAATGCACGCTATAACTCTGCCTTCATTCATCGAATATCGAGCCGTTTCAATAAAAATCATAGAAGCCACATATTTTATTTCATAAGAAAACCGGACACCAATCGTGACACATATTGTATCAAAACCGGTATCCGGTTATGGTCGAGGTGACAGGGATTGAACCTGCGGCCTCTTGCTCCCAAAGCAAGCGCGCTCCCACCTGCGCCACACCTCGCTACCTGTAAAATTGTACGTTGTCTTTGCTCAAAAGTCAAAAAAGCTATATTAATCGTTAAAATTGGGACTAACGCTCATTCGTTTCTGCTAGGTGTACCGTGTGTGTTCTTTACGTTCCGTGCAAGAGACCCGGTCATCCTACTTATTACGCAACTGCGCGGTTACAAAAAAGAATTACCGCATGAAAAAGGGTGTATAGGCAATATTTTCTTCTTGAAAAAGCTCCGAGAATGCTGCATTAGCCTCGCTGTAGCAGATTCGAAGGAGCTCATCACAGAAAATGTAGTCAATGTCCAGCAAAAAAAGATTCTGAAGTTTTTGATCATCAAGCGCATCCGCGATGTAAAGAGGCGCCACGTGAAGAAGAATATCTGAACAACCCCAATTTCTCGAGTAGGCGGTAAAGTCGTTTAAAGCACTGCGCGGCAGCCCGTCTTCCGGCGACACGTACGATGTTAGGACGGTACCGTCCGGTCGCGTGTAGTAATGCATCCTGTCAAGATCGTAATGTTTGTAATTTCGAAGATAAACCAGTGCGATTTGGCCTTTGTAATCAAAACGCGCAGCCTGAAAGATATCCTGTTCTACCCGGTCAAAAACATTAATGGAGTACGATGTCTCACTTTGATCGAGGTTTCTTATAAATCCGTCGTAACTCGAAAGATTTCCCTTGGTGATCCCCTCCTCAATCAGTTGATCAGCCACATAGTCGACGATAAAAGCATTCTTCATCCAGAATAAATCGATGAATTTTTCGACACCGTTGTCCCTGGCAAATTCAAGATATGGCGAGGATACGGATAGGCGCACGTTTAAATTTCCGAGCGTCTCGACTTGGATGGCATCCGGATCCGAAGCAAAGGAGGCCACTTCACCACAGAATGCACGTACATCCGCACTTGTTGCAGGATCATACATGGCAGCTTCTGTATCAAATTCCGCGAAAAAAGCGTATTCAAATAGTTCATAAATCGGCGCTAGATAGATCGCTCGCGACTGATGTTTCTCAAGTTTTTCAAATACATCGTATAGAACTTGATTGACCTTCACAACTTCATTGACATGCTCATTGAGATAAGCGAGATTATGCACACCGGGGAACGTTTCGGAAGCGTTAAAAAGACGATGCGATTGACGAAGCAGTTCCGAATAGACTTGTCTGACCTGCTTAATCTCACCTGAAACACCTATACCGCTATTGCCGATGTAATACTGGAAAAGAATTTCCTGATCGAGCGCGCCGGTATTGACCTGATCAGCTTGGATCGTCTGCCATCCGCTTTCATGTCGAATTAAACCGCTGATGGCGTACGTTAAGGCGACAATACCAATCACAGCAAAAATAATGACAAACAAAATCCTTATACGGCGTTCCTTATCTGTAAAAGGAACCTCCTCGAGAAGAATTTGTTTTCTTTCTTTGCTTTTTTTCTTAAATAAATGCATCCGCAAAACTCTTAAGGCGACACTCCTCGTAGAAAAAGATCCGGGTGCCGCTGTATCGCCAAAGAACGTCTACGCACTGACTCAATTCTCCAATCGACCGGTCGTTGTCGAGATAATGTATTCACAAATCAAAAGACGATTCCTTAACTACAGGGTGCAAACATTTCGGGTACCACTATAGTTAGAGCGTCGCCAAGAGGAAGGCGATACCAAAAATGACAAGAATAAGGGCACGTAAAATCAACCCCACAATCGCTCCGCGTCGACAGGAAAGATAGTTTTTAATGTAGTTTTTTCGTCTAAAAAGCCACCCAATAAAGAGAAATAGAATCGGAAGCAAAAACCCCCCCACGCTGTACCAAGCATTGCCGGTATCATGGATAGGACGTTCCAGAATCTCAGATTCCAGAATACTTGATGAAGCCTCCTCAAGATCCGCCGCGCTGACCGTTACTTCATCAGATCCCTCAGGTCGAATTTTCACTGCACGAATAAACTCATTCTTCTCTCGCAAGGCTTTATATTTTTCGATTTCTTCCGGGGTTCCGTAGACGTAGTGATCATGTCCAATGTACGTCAGTTCCGGTTTGTCATCTTCCGTGTATTGATGACTTGATGGGTCATAAGTAAATAGAACCTTATTTTTCTCGAGTTTAGGATCCGGGATTGGAATGGCCGACACCAGTGAGTGCGTATACGGGTGCAACGGGAAATTAAAGAGTTCATCCGATCCCGCCACCTCGACGATGCGCCCTTTATAAATGACGGCGATGCGATCCGAAATGAAGCGCACAACCGATAAGTCATGCGCGATGAAGAGGTACGTCGTTCCTCTTTCCTCTTTGAACTGATTCATCAAGTTCAGCACTTGCGCGCGAATTGAAACGTCAAGCGAGGAAATCGGTTCATCTGCGACCACAAATTCAGGATTCATTACCATAGCGCGCGCTAACCCGATGCGCTGCCGCTGCCCTCCTGAAAACTCATGCGGATAACGAGTCAGGTGCTCAGGTAAGAGGCCCACTTCTTCGATAATTTCTTCGACTTTTCGAACGCGATCTGCCTCATCTTTATAGAGACGGAAATTGTAAAGGCCTTCTGAAATGATGTAGTCAACCGTCGCGCGCTCATTCAGTGAAGCGGCAGGATCTTGGAATATCATCTGAATATTCCTAATCACTTCGCGATCAAGGCTGCGAGGGATTTTACCGGAGATACGAATACCCTTATAAAGGATTTCACCGTTCGTGCAAGGATTTACGCGAATAACGGCACGCCCGATCGTGGTTTTACCTGAACCCGACTCGCCTACTAAGGAAAAGGTCTCGCCCTTGTAAACATCAAACGACGCATTCTGGACGGCTTTAACGAGATTCTCGCCTTTTCCGAAAAAAACGTCGACGTTCTTCAGGCTTAAGATAACCTCACGACCCTTATCATCGATCGGTCCGCGTTCCGGGAATCTACGCGCAGTCTCCCGCTGTTTTGTTGCTATCATTGTCTTCGACACGTTTCTATCTCCTCATGAACTTTCACAAATATTGAAGGCATTTACCAACTTTTCGTGAATGTCCTGAATGATTTCAGGTTTCTCAATTTTCGGCGCCCGTGGATCCAAAAGCCATGTTTTCGCATAATGCGTATCCGTTACTCGGAACATTGGCGCTTCTTTCAACGTGTCAATTTTGAGACAGAAAGGATTCCTTGGGGCAAACGCGTCGCCGACGATTTTATTGTAAAGCGATGGCGGCGTGCCGGTAATGGCAAACAGTTTCGTGTTTTTCTGAGCAAGTTGAGGCATTGAGGAAAGAAGCGCCCACGTATAAGGATGCCTCGGATCATAAAAGACTTCCTCCACGCTGCCGAGCTCAATCAATTGGCCGGCATATAGCACCGCCACACGGTCGGCAATGTTGGCGACCACACCGAGGTCATGTGTAATGAAAACAATCGTATATTTGAACTCTTTTTGTAAATCTTTGATGAGTTGCAGAATTTGTGCCTGCACCGTCACATCCAGAGCCGTCGTTGGCTCATCGCAGATGAGGATTTTCGGCTGACAGGAAAGTGCGATCGCGATGACAATGCGCTGACGCATGCCGCCGGAATACTGGAACGGATAATCATCAAACCGGTTTTCCGCGTTGGGAATGCCCACTTTTTTCATTAGGACGATCGCACGACGCCGCGCCTCGATCTCCGATACGTCTTGATGCATCATAATGACCGATGTGATCTGCTTTCCGACAGTCAGAACCGGGTTGAGCGATGTCATTGGATCTTGGAAGATGGTTGCAATTTTAGTGCCTCGAATCATTAACCAATCTTTTTCGTTACGGATATTGGCCAGATTAATCAACTGTGTTCCTTCGATACGGTCTTCGCTTTCATATTCAATACGTACGCGAAAAACGACTTTTCTGTAAATATCATCGCGAATCTTATCATCCATTAGATCTTTTCCACGCTTCATCGCCTCTTTCATACCTTTGAGCAAACGATAAATGTAACGGAAGCGCTGGATTTTCGGATAACGAGCTGTTGAAAGATACATTTCTTTAGCAAGAAATACGTTTCGCTCATGATTTTCATTCGAAACGTCTCGCTTAATTTCTACTGCGTATCGTGCTTTGAGTTCGGACTTCTGACGTCTGTAATCTGCGTTATAGGCTGTGTCGGCTCTTAATTCTCGCTTGTGGCGTCTGAGCAGCTCTTTCTCCTGTTTCCGAAGATCCTTCAACTGATCATCGTATGCCTTGATTTGACGGTTGGCTTCGCGTACCTGATCGCGCTCTTTGCGAGGGTCATAAGTCTGTTTTTTGTTGAAAATTTCAGTCCGCTCAAAGGTGATGTCGCGAATACGGTCGGTGATTTTTTCTTTTTCATCACTCGATAGTTGCTCTCGGGCACGACGTTCCTCTTCAAGCGCTTCCAGCTTACAGAAAAGTTCTGCGCCATTTTCAAAATGTGAAAGCTGATCAAGGCGATGGTAGATGCGTTCGATTGCTTTCCTGTCGTCTTCAGTAAGATCGACCGCTACAGCAGCCAGCTTATCGTCTGTAAAAACGATGTCACCGCTGTCGATATACCCGTTGCTATCCAAAAGGCCGGCAAACGTTTTCGTGAATACCGATTTGCCTGATCCGGATTCGCCAACGATCGCAATCGACTCGTTCTCATAAATATCAAGCGATATGCCGCGAATGGCTGTCAATATTCTTCCGCGAACTCGAAATCTAACCCACAGGTCGTGAATAGACAGCAATACTTTTTTATCCTGATGATCCTGATTTTTATACGTAGTATTCAACATGCATTACATATGCGTTCTGGGATCAGACGCATCCCCCAAGTTCTGTCCGGCAACAAATAAAACAACTGTAATAATCGCAGAAATAGCAACCGGGCTCCAGAATTCAAATTCCCAGCCCGGGGTCACCATGGCGGGTTCAGCCTGGTATATGAGACGACCAAGCGACAGTTCCTGAAGCCCCATGCCAATATAAGCAAGAAACACTTCGTACGAAATATAGGATGGAATTTCGGTAGCAAGCAACGTCACGATTACAGATGTCATAAATGGAAGAATGTTCTTCATCGCGATTTTGAACGTCGAAGTTCCAAGGCACCGAGATGCCATGTTATACTCGCGATCACGGATTATGATCACCTGCGTCCGAATAAAATACGCGATAAAGAGCCAGCCTGTTAATGTCATGGCCAGCACCATGGTCCAGAAGCTGGCAGTCAAAATCATGATAAGAACTGATATAAACAAGATATAGGGCACATTGCCGATGATGTTATAGACCTCAAGCATAAAAACGTCGACGCGTTTGGAAAACCCCCAAATGGCGCCGATAATTATACCGATCGTCATATTAATAGCCGCACAGATCAGCGCAAGCGATATCGAGATGCGTGCGCCGTTCCAGACAGCATCAAACGTTGATTCACCGGCACCTCCAGAGCCTAGGATCCACTTGAGCTCGCGTCCGTTCTTCTCCATCGCATCAGCCGGTGAAAGGTGTTTGTTGGTCGGATCCATTAAGTATTCATAAGGGTCGTAATGGGTTAGTGCGGGGTAAACATATGTAAACACAATGATCACGGCCAATAAGAACAGGATCACGATGTTCAATTTCCTCTTAAAAAATACACGGAATACAGAGTGCCAATAGGAATACCTCGGCGCTGTAATTTTCTCCGAAATAAATACGCTGTGATCGACGTGGGAAAAGAGCTCCTCTTCTGTGAACCCTGTATCTGTCAAATCTACAAGTTTATTTTTTTTCATCTCAGACATATTATTACGGTTGCCTCCTGCTTAGAACGATGACAGAGACTCGTCTTATTTGTTAGGGTAACGCGCTATCTCGCTTTCTTCGTGTACGTAATCCTTGGATCCACTAAAGACATCAGGATATCGCCCATGATCAGCGAAACGACTGACAGTGTTGCGTAGAAAAGCGTCACACCGACAATCACATAGTTGTCATATGCGTTGATCGCCGTCGTCAAAAGGTTACCGGCACCCGGCACAACGTAAACGCGTTCTGTAATGATCGCGCCCGTCATAGCGAAAAGGATGCTTCCGGGAATACCATGTGTGATCGGAATAATCGCGTTCTTCAGGACATGTTTCCTAAAAATCTGCGATTCTGAGAATCCCTCGGCACGCGCGAATTTTACGTAATCCGAGTTCATCTGGTCGATCATATATCGCCGCGTCCACTTCATCAAATTCGCGATTGAAGGCAAAGCGAGCGAGATAATGGGCAGAAAATACATCTTCAAGTTGTCGGAATCCATATCAAAGGTTGTCGGAAGCTTGAGAAGTTTGCCGCCAAGCGCTTTGAAAAGGAAAATGTAGGCCAATGACGGCACAGCAATAATGAAAACGATGTATACGGTGCTGATCTTATCAAAGAGACCGTCTTTATGCCTTGCCATGGCGATGCCGATCGGGATCCCGAGACCATAAGCGATTGCCGTCGCGATAATCCCGATGATGAATGAATAGCCCAATTTCGATTTGCCGGCTTTGAACGTATTCACCACGGTATAGTCGTCATCAAAACGTTCAACATTGATACGACTGGCTTCACGTGATCGCGGCTGATAGGTGGCAGAATGCAGATCATCAGCGGATCGTTCCGTGAGACCTGTGGGATAGGTCACGGTTCTAGGCGCTAGAGTGCCCTGTGATTTCGTCATCGTCGTGAAAACATCGACGCCTCGGTTCACGACGAATGAACGACCGAGGTTGATCGTGATTAAATTTTGATGGATGTACGGAAATTCGTTATTCACGTACAGAAGGTATTTGTATTGCGTGCCATTGCCCATCACGGCAGGAGCAAAGCGTCCGTCTTGATAATAGGGATCGTGCCATGTGAACGTCAGCCCGCGATCCTCAATATCCTCTTTTGCGTAATGAATGTTGTCAATTGAGATAAGACGCGCGAAATAAGTGTAAAGACGATGGAAGAGCGGTTTGTCGCGCGTCGCAAACAAAATTGCGTTGCCGCTTCTTTGAATTCTTCTTCCGGTGTCCGGCGCATCAATGCGAATCACTTTAAAACCTTTGGACTCATAAAGTTTCGTAAACTCATCGATGTACTGCTTTGCAAGTTCGGAGTCTTTCTTCGGGTTGGCGCCGATCTTAACCGCTTTTTTATGGGTGTTCTCATCAATCTTGCCTTCGTCTAGAAGCGACTGTAAATACTCGGCGTAAGGCACATAATCGAGATAACCGTATTCTTTCCAGCGATTGTACTTATAAACGGTCTCCTGATTGCCGGTCATCTTATTGAACACAGGATCTTGAGCGAAAATAAGCTGCCGGTTCATTAGACCGAAAATCAGCATCATGACGATCAAAATCACGATGACAATCGAAAAGATGCCGTGAAGAAGCCTCTTTAAAATGTATTTCGTCATAGTCTCTCTCTAATCAACGGAAACGGGTGAGGGGTGGATAAAACCGAAATTTCATCCATCCCTCTGCCCGTGACTTAAATGATTATTGAACGATTTAGATAAATCGATCCGATGGAATTAATCGAGTCCGATACCGTTCACCATGTCGCCGCCCGGCAGATACGTATTGAGATACGTCGCGGGATCGCCGTAGTCGGGGCCCCAGCCGGAAGCGTCACTGATGTCATAGTTCTTCTCGTAACCTGTGGCAGCGTAATAGCTGGTGTAGTACCACTCAATAAAGTCTTCCGCGGGAACAAGGTTGAAGACAACCTTGCCGTCAAGGACACCTTCAACGCTCTGTTTCAAAGCGTTGGCTTTCTTTGAGAAAGATTCGCTGGCCTTAGGATACGGATAGTCGATCTTGATCGGATTCTCTTTTGAGATTTCTACGCCGACTTTAGCGAGTTCATCGATCGCAATATTCAACTCTTCGACCGCGGCATCAGGATTGAACCAGCCGTCGTAACCGTCACCGGAACCGAGGCCGTTATCCGCTTCAGGATTGTACACAACGATCGGATAGCCATCCGCGTCAAGCTGTGCCTGAACGATCTCGCCGTACCAAGTGCCGGCGGGGAAGTTTGTCTCCGTGCCGTTAATGTCAACGACTACATCTTCGTCGAGCGAAACAAAGTTCCACGGTACATAGCTGTTTCGGAGGCTGTTGAATTTTACATCTTCGCCAACGGTTTGGGCATTGTAAGTCGCTCTGTCGAGGGAGTACATGAACGCAAGACGGAAATGCTTGTTGTTAATCGCTCTGTGCGTTCTCCACGCATCGGTCACTGTCTGCGTCGAAACGCACTTCGTGGCATCGTTGGAGTTCATGAACGCATTGCGGTTCAGGTTGAAGAAGATCGAGAATGTTACCGCAGTAGTGCCGGAAACATATCCGTACTTCTCAAAGTTTCCGTCGCCTTTTGCGACTTCGTAGGAACTCGGGTTCAGGCCGCAGCCGTCAACCACGCCCGCCATACAGTCATTATAGGGCTTCATCGGGTCAGATCCATCATTGAAGAGCCATGTGTTCTTCTTAATGGTGACCGCATCTTTGTTCCAGTAGTTGGGGTTCGCTTCGAAGACAATCTTCGTTTCAGCCGTTGAGTTCGTCACCAGATAAGGCCCGATGTACGCAATGGCGTCCGGAGATTTGCCGTATTTGTAGCTGTCTTCCGCCTTGACATCTTCAAAGTCGGAACCGAACACGCCGCCCATGGAATCATAGTAGGTTCTGCACATCGGCGCGAATACGTTGTAGCTCAGCATGCTCATGAAGAACGAGCAGGGTTTTGTCAACGTGTATTCGAGGGTGTACTCGTCGAGTGCTTTGACGCCGACTTCATCAAAGTCGGTCACTTCACCGGCAAGATACTCTTCAGCATTGAGAATGCCTGCGCCGGCCGATGTTACGAGATACTCCAGTCCGCCCTTGGCGTCCAAGAGGTGCTGCATCGCGGCAACAAAGTCATCCGCTACCATCTCCGCAACTTCACGTCCCTGTGAGTCAACCCATTTCACGCCTTCACGAAGTTTGAAGGTGTATTTAAGACCGTCATCGGACACTTCATAGTCAGTCGCCAGACTCGGCTGCAAAACGCCTTCTTGGTCATAGCTGTAGAGGCCGTCGATCGTCAGAAGGATCGCTTCGCTGTCTGCAGAGTAGTAAGTCGCAAGATAGTCCCATGTCTTAGGATCTGACGTATAGAAGTAGGTCCATTCGTCCTTCAGTTCATAGCCTTTGTCGGCCATGAATTTCTTGGCCTCTTCGTAGTAAGTGCCGGTGCCCTTGAGATCATTCCACATGGCTTTCAGCGCTTCACGGTCTTCTTTCTTGATCAGTTCAGTTGCTACCAGCGCCGTGTGCACCTTGTCAGCGTCATTACCCCACAGCGCAAAATAGGTGGAGTAAGGAACAACACGGCTGATTGAGTTTGTTCCTCCTTGCGTGGTAGCCGGCAGGATCACGCCGGACTCCAAGAATTTCGCCTCTGCGATCGCCTGGAGAGCCCATCTCAAGTTCAGATCGTCTTCCTCGAGTGCTTTCTCGTAATACTCAAGGTACTCGCCGAGCTGCGCATCGTAGATCGCGTCACAGTTTGCGATGTGATTTTCCGGTTCAGTGACTTCGCCCAGTTTAATCGCCATGAGCGTATCGTCATCCGGTGCCGTTTCTACGGGCTCTACCGGATCCGACTCAACAGGATCGGAACCTTCAGGCTCAGAGGCTTTTGTCTGCTCTTTTGAGGGCTCTGCCGGTTTGTCGGGCTTACATGCCGCGACACCGAACAAAAGAACACTCGCCAGAACGAGAGCTAACAGTTTCTTCCAATAGCCACTTTTCATTCTGTATTCTCCTTTTCTCCTTAAAAAAATAATGTTCTCACTTCTGGAATCAAGTTATACTCCGGAAGATTGTAACTAACTATAACATTTTTTAAGAAGAGGCTAAAGACTGGATTTGTGATGAAAATGCTTTATATTGAGTACGCTTTTTCTTATTAATTAGTTAACTTCACTAAAAGAAGTCTAAAAAACAGCAGTAAAGTAAGTTTTGCTTCGACATTAGTGCAATATTTTGAAACTGTTAAAAACATATTACAGATTAATTATACATATTATGCATTCAGATATACATTAAAATGCTATGCCATATACGAATATTCCGCACATCCGATAACGCGTGTATTGTACGGAACTTTATCATTAGAAATACATGAAGTGGTGCCGGTGGCCGGACTCGAACCGGCACGGGACACTCCCACCGCATTTTGAGTGCGGCACGTCTGCCTATTCCATCACACCGGCAACTCTTCCAAAAAAGGATCACCCTTATGAGCGATCCGTTTTCTTGGTGGGGGAGAGCGGATTCGAACCACTGAAGTCGTCGACAACAGATTTACAGTCTGCCCCCTTTGGCCAACTCGGGAACTCCCCCATAATGATTAAATTGGTGGGCCATCAGGGACTTGAACCCCGGACCGGCCGGTTATGAGCCGGCTGCTCTAACCGACTGAGCTAATGGCCCGTAAGTCTCCGTCGGGCGCTACGTGATTATAAGGAAAGTCGTTTGTCTTTGTCAAGCGCTTCCTTGAGAACGAGGTGATCTCGTTCGGAAAAAGAGTGGTTTATATCCGGAAAACTCGTGAAAGAACATACCGTCTTGTTCACAGGATGCAGAAAAGTCAAACGACAGGCATGTAACGCAACTGTCGGCACACTTCTGTCTCGCGCATCGCCTTGACCATAGCGCCGATCTCCAAGCAACGGCATTTTGTTAGCGGCGAACTGAGCGCGTATCTGATGTTTCCGCCCCGTCCAAAGCGTAATGAGAAGGAGCGACTCGTTGCGTTTCAGATCTGTTGAAAGTCTCCTCCATGAAAGTGTGGCATCCACCCATCTCTTATGAACAGAGCGGATTTTTTGATGCTCTGAAGAATCATCGTTATGGCGCTTTGAGTGCGCATGAACACGTTTTTTCTGAAGCATATGCGTCTTTAGATTTTGAATAGTTTCTCCTTCATTATGTTTAGAACGGACTTGAACACGTCCTTCCGCCTCTTTTTCAGTCGATATCCAATCCGTAAGATCGCCGCTCTCTTCCTCCGGAATACCACGCGTGATGGCGATATATTCTTTTATTACTTGACGTGCACGAAATGCTTCAGCTAGACGCGATGCCGCTTTAGATGAACGCGCAAAGACCATTAGTCCGCTTGTTGGACGGTCAAGACGGTGTACGAGGGCAAGGAAAGGACGTCGTGTTCGACCTGATTTCTCCCAAAGTAATTGTTTGATTTCAGTTAACATATCAGGAGCGCGCGTAATATCTCCTTGAGACAACATACCTGGCGGTTTGACAGCAACGAGCAGATGACGATCCTCATAAAGAATCTCAATCTCTAGTTCCGATTTCCTGTTACCTTGCCTTCCCTGTTTTGACTTCATTTGACGTTTCAATAAATCGCTTCCCTTCTTCTTTTTCCAACCTCTCTCATACTATCAACTAATACCTAGGTATCATCATAGCACGATCACCTGTCTAGACCGGATGTCTGTCGTTGCCGACAGATAGTTCTCAATGCTCTCCCTGTAAAGTCGATCCATATCTGCTGACTTTGTTCCTAGAAGCAGAGCGCACAGCACAAAAATGTACGATGCATAGAACAGAATTATTGATAATAAATGCCACCAAATAGGTTCTTCTAATTGATTATCATCTTGATTATCATCGATCGATAACGTAGTTAGGCTATAATATAAATATCATGATGGAATGAACAACACGCTGATCGTGCACAACGGCGCAGCACAATCGCGTATAACCTTTTTAGGAGGTTTTATGTCAACAACACCCCATATTCTAATCTGCGATGATGATCCCGTCGTCCATGAATCGCTAGGCCTTTATCTTGACGCAGAACATTTCCCTTATTCTTCAGCATACGATGGTGAGGAAGCGCTTGAAAAATTCGCATCAGATAAACCGGACCTCATTATTCTCGATCTCATGATGCCGAAAATGTCCGGCACGGAGGTTTGTCGTATTATACGAAAAACCAGCAGCGTTCCCATTATCATGTTGACGGCAAAAGGTGAAGAAATTGACCGCGTACTCGGTTTAGAACTCGGCGCTGACGATTACATCGTAAAACCTTTTAGCCCACGTGAAGTGATCGCGCGCATTAAAGCCGTTTTTCGCCGTATTCACGATACAGAGACGGGACAGAAGCCTTCTATTTTGCGGTTTGAAGGACTCGAGATCAATCTTGACAACTATCAGGTCAAAGTCAATAACAAAGTCGTTCCGTTCACGCCCAAGGAAGTAGAAATTCTTTATCTTCTTGCGTCTCATCCGGGACAGGTCATGAACCGCGAACAAATTCTTTCCAAGGTCTGGGGCTACGATTATTTTGGCGATACGCGTACTGTTGATACTCATATTAAACGCATCCGACAAAAAATCGACAACGACAGTCCACACTACGGGCTTATAACGGTATACGGCGTAGGATATAAATTCGAAGCCTCCTAGAACGCGTTATTCTCGCTTATGAAAAACCGTTTTCTCGTACGCCGGATTTTTCTCCTTCTCGTGGCGGCCATTCTTCTGTGGACGGTGTTGACAGCTGTCTTTTACAGTTTCGTCGCCCATCCGGTGTTCACGCGTATTAAAGCGCGTGAACTTCTTCCTCGCGCCGAGATCATCGCAAAAAACGTGTCCGGAACATCTGACTTCAAAGAGATCGAATCTTTTGCCTCAACCATTATCGATCAGTCCGATGAGCTATTCGGCAACTGGATTTACATCGTAAACTCGGATGGAAACATTGTTTGTCATACACACCTGCCAAACACCAGAGAAGATGTTAATGAACGTCTGGCTTCTCTCGTTATTCAAGAGCATTGGGAGCTCGCTCAAAATCCTAAACGTCACCATCTGGCAGAAATCAAAATCCCACCTCAAGGAGATCGTTTTCTTATCCTTTCGGTGCCGGTCATCAATTCTGACGACGGACATATTGTAGGCACGGTCGTTATCGTTCAACCGGCTAACGAAATGGACGCGGGCATTCAAAGTCTGAACTTTGCTCTCATCACATCTTCACTCATCGTTTTAGTGATTATGGTCATTCCGATCATTATCGCGGCATTGCGTATTCTTAGCCCGCTTGAATCAATTCGTCGAGTCTCCGTCGCAATGGCAGAAGGCGATTTTTCTCAACGCGCTGACGAGACACAAGAAGGCGAAATTGGCGATCTTGCAAAAACAATTAACTGGATGGCAGAGGAACTCTATGCTTCTTTCCAGCAACTCAGCAACCAACGCAACAATCTAAAACAGATCATCGACAGCATAGAGGACGGCATTGCGGCATGTAACCGCGATGGCAAAATTACCGTCTACAATGATCGTATTTATTCGCTTTTCGGTCTCGATCCTCGTTTCGCAAAAAATACAACACCTGACGCTTTCCTCGCACGCACCAGAATCGGCTCCTTTTTCTCGGAAGCGATGGACAAAAAAGAAGCCGTGTCATGCGTTATGACTAAAGATCATCGCCAAATCCAAGTTGTGGTCACTCCCCTGATTTCAGAACAAAACACCATCACCGGCGCCGTAGGTCTTTTCCGTGATGTTACGAAAGAACAGCAGCTTGAACAGATCAGGCGCGATTATGTAGCAAATGTATCTCATGAACTCCGCACTCCGCTGACTGCGATGCGCGGTCTGTTGGAACCGCTGACGGAAGGCATGGTAAAAGATCCGAACGATCAGCAGCGATATCATTCCATCTTACTTCGCGAAACCATGCGCTTGTCGCGGTTAATTAACGATATGTTGGAACTTTCAAATATTCAAGCCGGCACCAATGTGATTGAGCTTGGCCCAGTGAATGTCACTGATATCGCCCATGGCCTTTTCGACGCTTACGATGCAACGGTGATGGAACATGGGCTTACATTAAATATCCATGGGGCGGAGCATCGTTTGCCTCCTGCCTGGGGTAACACCGACCGTATTGAGCAGATTCTGGTAATTCTAATCGACAACGCCATGAAGTTCACGCACGAAGGCGGTACCATAACGATTAAGACGTCAGCAAACGACCAACGTGTGCATCTCGGCGTTCGTGATACAGGAATCGGCATTGCCGCCAATGACTTGGATCACGTGTTCGATCGCTTTTATAAAGCTGATCGCGCCCACAACGAACCGGGAACAGGTCTTGGGCTCTCCATCGCATATCTTATTGCTGAACAGATGGGTGCCGAACTCACCGTCAAAAGTGAACTGGGAAAAGGATCGTGCTTCACATTGAGTATGCCGCTTGCCGATAACGTCATGCGCTCACTGGATCAAATGAAGGACGTTTACGATTCGCGCGATGAGAATTAACCGTTACATATCGTCAACCGGATACTGCAGCCGTCGTGCAGCTGATCACCTCGTCGAGGCAGGCGATGTCATGATCAATGGCGAACTCGCTACACTCGGAGCAAAAGTCAAACCAGGCGATCGCGTCACCATTCGCGGACAAATACTTGCTCCGCCCTCTGAAAATCAACGGGTTTATCTTCTCCTTAACAAGCCGCCGGGCATCACTTGTACCAGCCGTCGGGATGTACCCGGCAACATCATGGATTTCATCGATTATCCAACGCGTGTTTTCACGGTAGGACGCCTTGATAGAGATTCACGAGGACTGATTTTGCTGACAAATGACGGTATGATTGCAAACCGCATCATTAGAGCGCGTTACGGACACGAGAAAGAATATGAGGTGACTTGCGACCGTGACATCTCGGATGATATGATCCGAAAAATGAGAACGGGCGTGCCGATTCTGAACACCGTAACACAACCGTGTAAAGCTTGGAAAACGAGTGCGCGGACGTTTCGTATCGTGCTGACACAGGGGCTTAATCGACAGATCAGACGAATGTGCGGCGCACTCAACTATAAAGTACTGGACCTCTGCCGTGTGAGAATCATGAATCTTTCCATTGAAGGGATTAAGGAAGGTATGTGGCGTAAACTGACAAACGATGAGCTAACGGAGCTTCATCGATTAGTCTGTGCCAAAGAAGATCACGAATAGTATCGACGCTAGACTTGACCTTTCGTAATATTATAGTATTACTATGGTTTTTTACAGAGAAGACACGGCAATTCGTAAATTGGCAGGGTAATAAATATTTTGCCGATTTCTCGGCATTAATTCCAATCACAAAGGTTACATAGAGCACGAAAAAATACGCGAGCTATGCTACGATGAATACACTTACCCCGAGGGAAAATACTCTCGTATTATTTAAGGAGAATAGAATATGAACGAACTTACTTTCTATGAATGCGACATTTGTAAAAACTTAGTGTATCTAGTACACGACGGTAAAGGAAAAATGGTCTGTTGCAATCAGCCGATGACAAAACTGGAAGCCGGCTCTGAGGACGCATCACAAGAAAAACACGTTCCCGCGCCTACGCGTAACGGCAATGTATTGGATGTTGTGGTCGGCAGCGTGGAACATCCGATGATCCCTGCGCACTACATCGTGTGGATCGCGACTGTTCAAGGTGACCATGTGCAGTTCGTGCACCTTACATCTGATGACGATCCTAAAGCCTCATTCAATATTTCACCGGGAGAGGTCCGCGTGTACGCACATTGTAACCTGCATGGACTTTGGACCGCTGAAGCTTAAACGAATATTTCTGAAAAAAAAAGAGACTGTCTCAATTCGAGGCAGTCTCTTTTTAATTGCGGCATTTATAAACCTAAGTGCTCAGTCGCTCATCCTCGTCCAAAGCGATCGTCACCGTCATTTCTGCTTTTTGGGCAAGAAGCTCTTGAAAAAAGGCGTCATCCGTACGCTTTTCTTCCTCAAATTGATCATCCCTGTATAGGGCATCATTCTTTACTTTTTTTCTATGATGCAATACGAATGCAACTGTCATAAGAATAATTAAGACTGACAATGCGCCGATACTGATATATAACCCTGTAAAGAATCCTATCGGTATAAAGCTCATGCTGAGCGTGTGTTCGCCCTGCTTCACAGGCAAGGCCATCAATGCGCCGTCGACGACTTCAATCTTGACCTGTTCGCCGTTAATCTTGGCACTCCAACCGGGATCATAAGGTATTGAGATTAAGATATGTCCATCCTGTTCTGCGCGGATCACGCCGAAAAAGCGATCCTCGTAAAAAGAGGAAAGCGTGAAGCCATTCGCCTTTGCATGGTCAGCCATCTTTTGAAGAAGTGCGGTATCCAGCGAGGCGCAATGCACCACAAACTCACCTTCCGTTTTTGCGTCTGTGGCGAGCTTTATTGTCAAACGGATCGACTTACCCGCCTCAACGGATCCAAGTTCAACGATTCCCTTCTTCCCCTTGTCGATTGAAACGAGACGACCGTCAACATCGGCTTCAATAAAGCTAACCTCATGACCGCGAAGATCGACATTTAGATAATGAGGACCGTTTTCTTCCACTTTCCATACCAATTCATACGTCGAAACACCTCCGGACACCCTCGAAAAATGAAAGAGTGACTTATCTTCTGAGATGGATGAAAGTTCAGAGTGCCCCATCTCTATGGTAGGCTCAACAAGCCGGAACATCACATCTTTTTCTCCTGAAATTGCCTTTGACAATTCGTTTTGCGTCTTAAAAGGGTTGCCATAGCTGCTGCTATAAGACGTAATGTTCGAACTGCAAGCAAATGCCAGAGAAAAGACGTATGGATTCTCATAAACGGTCACCGAGTGATTGCCGAGCACAACGGGACGTTCATCATCTTTGAGCTCCGTAGAGCTGCGTTCAATAACATAGCGAATCGCAAAAAGCGAATCACAAAACAGTGTAGAGCCGCGGTATTGATAACTGTTGATGCCATTGTTCTGATAGCCTATGTTCTTAAAGAACGGAACAGCGCTTTCCGGCGACGTCGAAGCAAAAAGCGATAGCCCCTGCAAGCCGTAGAGCGCCGGATCGTTGGAAGTTTTATACGGTTTAACTTCTGTACGGTAAAAAAGACTTCCTCCACCTTCCATCTCTCCTATTTTGGCCGCCGCTTGGCGGATTGACGAAGGCGCTTCACCAACGGTATAACCGTCACGACTTCCGTAATACTCATTATTGTCAAGCCAAGAAATACCCGATATCGAAGACAGAATGATCTCGAACAGCATGATCGAAAATAAAATGCTCGTCATCAGCTTACGGCGTGTTTTTCGCGTACGAAGCGACAGAAAAGAGAGCACATACATCACGATAAGCAGGATTGTAGCCCACGAAACCCATGAGGGCGCTTTGATGTCGTCAACAAGACCAGTTATCACCGGAACTGCCAGAGCAAAAACGAGGCCAAGCAACCCTATTTCCATCCGCGAAAAATCGCTTACAGAACGCATCGCTTCGTAGGCAAGCGTTAAAACAAAGAAAACGATAACAAAGGAAAAGCGATGTGGCAACTGATTGGGGTAATGCATGCCATGCCATATAAAATTGAACACATTGAAATCGAATGAGAGCAACAATAAGAAGAAGACAAGTATGTTCAATATTTTGTCACGCAGACGAATTCTCCCCGAAACGACATACATGGGCAACAACAACAGGATAATAACGCCACAGTAAATGTTTGGGGCGCCTGAGCGAACCGTTGGTTCGAGGAAAGGAAAAAACTGTCCAAGATATTTAAGCGGCTGGCCTGCAAGCTCAGGTTTGGGGAAAGCGTCGCCCGCAGCAGAAGTGAGTTTTAGAGACTCCCACGTCGGATAGATAAGTACGGCAGTGAGCGCAACGGCAAGGATCGTCAGACCGACAACTGCTAAAAAAATCAGCAAAGTCTTCCTGTGAGGAAATTTTTCGGTTGAGCGAAGAAATAAAAGCGGAAACATCAGCGCTATAAACAGACACGCCATATAAGCAGTGTAAAAGTGACTTGCAATCATCATGGCCAGTGCGATCGGGTAAAGAATCCACCGTCCGTCGCGCATCAGACGGATCAGCGCGGCAAACACAATCGGAAGCCATATAAGAGTGTCAAGCCACATTACATTCCATGCGTACGCCATCGTAAAGCCCGAGAGTGCGTACAGCGACGAAAAAGCGATCGCAAGGTATCCACGTCGTTGAAACGCTGTCCTTAGGAAAAAGTGAAACGCCCAGCCTGCAAGCCCGATCTTTAAAAGTGAGATGAACAAAATCGCTTCCGTCAATAAAGACGGGGGAAATATTAAAAGCAGCAAATTAAAAGGACTTGCTAAGTAATAAGCGAAAAGTGCGTAAAAATTGAGTCCCAAACCGCCGGCGAAGGAGTAAAAAGGAGATCCTCCCGTCAGGATTTTGTCACGATAGACCGCCATAAAGGGGGCGTACTGGTGGTAAAGATCAACCGTCAGAATATGACGATTGCCAAAGGGAAAAACGCCGCGTACCGCATAAGCAAGAAATAAAACCAGAAAAGGAATAAGAAATGCAAGAATAGCGTAACGGCGATTCTGAACTCGACGCCGATCGCGTACATCAGGTAAAAAAGACATAATCCTGCTACGTTGCTTCAGCGTCTGCATTTGGCGACGACCTCCTCAAGACGATCTGCTGAGCCAGTCTATAAGCCGGGTTCTGTCGTGGACGGTCATCTATCTCGATCTTCTGTTGCCAGAAGACTCTAGCCGCCTCCGCGGAACCGGCAGGCACCCGTTGTTCCTCCACGGCGTTGCTCCGGATGGGGTTTGCATGGCCGGTACGTCTCCGTACCGCCGGTGAGCTCTTACCTCACCTTTCCACCATCGCCGAGACGCCTCTCGGCAGTCTATTTCTGTTGCACTGTCCTTAAAGTCGCCTTCACCGGCCGTTAGCCGGCATCCTTGCCCTAGGAGCCCGGACTTTCCTCAGCGAGCGCTTTTCAGCGTTTCGCCGCGACCGTCAAACTGACTCAGCCCTGATCTATATTATTATAAAGTGATAGACGATACCGTTCAAATGACAAACTTGTGACACCTTGTCTATGTATTCATCCGCATCTCAAGCTGCAGAATAAGAGATTCTATCTTCGAATCAAAAGGTTTGCGCTTTATCAATTTTTGAAGCTTTTGGTAAAGCCAAGCCAAATACGACCATGGTGCAGCTGTGTCCTCCGTTCGATACTCAACAAGACGTTTTTGAAAAGAAAGGCAGAATTGATCCGCGTTAAACGGGATATCTTTATATAACAGCCGATAAAATACACGAGTCTTATCGAGGAAACACTGACCGAAATACTTGTCAACTGAAGAACAGAACGGCGACGAATGAACTGGTATTGACGGATCGCAAACGATGACAAGATACGAGTAGCGGCGATCAAAAACAGCTATCTCATTAAAAGGAATCAACCCGACCTCGTAGAGAAAACACCGTAATACTTCGTCATACGTTTGAGGCTGCAAAACAAGACGTCGTGCTCGTTGCGCTTTAGCAAGACCGGCACGAAGAATTTGGGTGATGCTCTCCCCGCCAAGCCCGCTAATGATTACTGTATCGTCTGACGTCAACGAAATTTTCTCAAAGCCATTTGTTTCCAGAAACGTAATCCGCTCTCTATCAACGTTCTCCTGATTAACATGACGACGTGCTGCAAATAGCGGTCCCCGCCTAATATCCGTAGCGAGGACTTCTGATACCACTCCTTTTTTCAAAAGCGCTATAGGGATACGTGCGTGATCGGTGCCAATATCAACGACACGTCCGCCTGGCGGCACAAGCGAAGCGATAAGCGCAAGACGGCGGCTCCCCCCCAAATCAGACGCCGAAAAAGTGAAGCCGCCGTCCATCATATCTTTTCTTTTAACAAAAAGTGCATCGCCCAAACGAACATCATTGATTTTTCGATCTTGTCCATACGTTGAACGCTATTGACGCGATTCAATCTATTTGACGATTTAGTCAAGGTACTCGCGAAGTTTATCGCTCATTCCGGGACCGCGCATTTTTCTTAGTGCCTTCGCTTCAATCTGGCGAATGCGCTCACGTGTAACATCAAACTCAAGGCCGACTTCCTCAAGAGTGCGCGATCTACCGTCATCCAACCCGAAGCGTAGCCGCAGGACTTTTTCCTCTCGCGGCGTAAGACTGGACAGTACTTTTGTCAGCTCTTCTTTAAGGAGTGTGGAAGCCGCTTGATCGGCAGGTGACGGCGCGTCTTCATCCGGAATAAAATCGCCAAGATGACTATCTTCCTCTTCTCCGATCGGCTTTTCAAGCGACACCGGCTCTTGTGAAATTTTCATGATCTCGCGTACTTTTTCAGGCGTGATGTCCATTTCTGCCGCAATCTCCTCGACCTCCGGTTCACGACCAAGCTCTTGAACGAGTTGCCGCTGTATACGGATAAGTTTGTTGATCGTTTCCACCATGTGCACCGGAATACGTATCACACGCGCCTGATCAGCGATAGCACGCGTGATCGCCTGACGAATCCACCACGTGGCGTATGTACTGAATTTGAATCCCTTGGTGTAGTCGAATTTGTCGACCGCCTTAATGAGTCCGAGATTCCCTTCCTGAATCAAGTCTAAAAAATGCATCCCGCGACCGGTATAACGTTTCGCAATGCTCACAACGAGGCGCAAGTTGGCCTCAATCATATGCTGTTTAGCTTCCCAGTCACCGGCTTCCATCCGCGCGGCAAGAATCTTTTCTTCCTCTGCGGTGAGCAACTCGACTTTGCCGATTTCTTTCAAGTACATGCGTACAGGATCATCAACAAGCATCGCGTCGTTGTATGCTTCCGCCTTTTTGCTTCTGTCACGCTCACGCATCTCCAGCACGATCTCTTCGTCATCAATGACCTCAATGCCGACGCGTTCCAAAAGGATAATCACATCATCCAATCGATCTTCATCCCATTGGATTTTATCCAAATAATCGAGCACTTCCTGCTGCTTTAGCTCACCATCTTTGTCTTTGCCGTAGAAAATCAATGGGTAAATGATATTGAGATCAATGTCAGTATCGCCTAAACGCTCTCGTAGTGTTTCTTCATCTTTCTCCGACGGATCCAGATCATCACCATCTTCATCTAGGAAAATCTCATCGTCTTCAATATCATCTTCGTTATCGGGATCGTAATCGCGGTCTTCCTGATCGGCATCATCATCGGATATACGTGTGACGTGAATGTCCTCTTCAGCAAGCTGAGATACTTTGGATACGGATAAAATTTCGTCTTCAGACTCAACGTCAAGCGCCGGCGTTCTGATTGGACGATAATGGACGGTAGAAACCCAGTCCGGTAAGGACAACATTGATGTTTCCGTGGCCTCCATCGGCTCAATAGTCAACACATTGTATGCAGATTTGGCAGAAGCTTCTTGCCAAGTTAATACGCTTATTTCTTTTTTACTCATCGCAGTCACTGTTCTCCTTGCAAGATTGTGCGCATAATTTGCGCGGACATCATTAGCTCGGCCGCTTTAGAAAATGCACGATCGGCATTTTCCTTCTGACCGGAAATTTCCATTTCAGAACCTTTGTCATTCAGCATCGAGGCGTCGTTTTCCCAACTTTCTGCTCTCATTGTAAGCAATGCTCGTTTGTAAAGGCGCCGTTTGTCATCAGGTTTGATTCGCATTTTCTCAAATGTTTTGATTGTCTGCAAGAAGGCGCGTCGCAGTGCTTCAACATTTTCTGCCGTTTTCTTCTTATTCGAATCGTCCTGCACATCAAGTTGATCGACACGCGCTAGAAAAGTCGCCATCGTCAACGTGCCGTCTGCCGCGCTATCAATCATTGAGAGTGCCAATTGTCTTAGTGCACCCGGCGAAAAATCTGCCGGTTGAAGCGGCATACGGGTATCATCTGATAACAACATTTCCCTGACAGCGGTCGATAATGAAAACCCTTCTAGCATCGACTCTTCAATACGCGGTCGTTCTTTGATAAGTGAAGGCTCCGTCACCAAAAGCGCCATAAGGTTCATCGCGTGATTATCTTCGCTTGTTTGAGCCGGAGCTCGTCGCTGCTGAAGATGTGTCATACTCTTAGGGCTGCGCGAATCGCGGTAATCCACATTTGACACCTTCATTTTATCATCGCGTCGTTGAGTTCGGCGGCGTTCGACCTCTTCCATAATTGTTTTGGATGAAAGACGCCAGCGTTCGCCAAGACGTCTGGCATAAAGCTCTCGAGTCACTCCATCCGGCTCTTCAGAAAGAATGGAGAGCGCACGGTTACGTGTCTCATTCTCCGGAAGGAGAGGAATCTCTTTTTGTTCTTGTGCGAGCAAGGCGAGTTGATAACCTGTTACATCTAGTGATTCAGCCAGCGCAGCAACCAGTCGGCCCTTGCCAAAGCGGTTGAGGTAATCATCCGGATCCTTCGCTCCATCCAACAGCACAAAACGGGCAGATACATTTGCCTGCTGCAAAACCTCATGCGCGCGCAACGCCGCTTCCGTACCCGCGCGATCCGCGTCAAAGAGAAGAAGAACGTTGCGAGCCGTGCGACCGAGCAGTTGCGCCTGATAAGGGGTTAATGCCGTTCCGAGTGGTGCTACAACATTCCGAACACCTGCTCGGGCAAGCGCAATCACGTCCATATAGCCTTCGACAACAATCATTTCTTCTGATCTTGCACGTTGTGCTTGGGGCCATCCGAAAAGATGCTTGCCTTTCTGGTAAACGAGTGTTTCGGGCGAGTTGATATATTTGGGACCGTCATCTTCGATGCGTCGTCCGCCAAAGGCGAGGATACGCCCTTGCAAGTCAATGACGGGAAACATGACACGCCCCCGGAAAAAATCTATCCAATTACCCTGACTGGAGCGTCGAATCAAACCGGCGTCGGTCATCGCCGATTCTTCAAACCCCTTTTCCTTTAGATGTTGAAAAAGACCATCCCATCGATCAAGCGCAAAACCTAGTCCAAAAGAACGATAGATACCGCGGTCAATACCACGACGCGCCAGATATTCTCGCGCAGGCTGTCCCTCCGGTGATTCGAGTGTACTATAAAAATAACGAGCCGCCTCCAGCAAAGCCGACATAGCTTGCTGGCGACGCTCCCTTTTTATCTTCCACTGTCCGTCACTTTCCTCTTCATCTAGTACAACGCCGGCTTGATCTGCCAGTAAACGGATGGCTTCAGGATAGGAAATGTGCTCTATCTCCTGAATAAATTTGATGACATTGCCACCTTTATGACACCCGAAACAATAAAAAATCTGTTTGCTGGGAACGACACTGAATGAAGGTGTCTTCTCATCATGAAAAGGACAAAGCCCAAATAGGTTCAGGCCGCTTTTTTTCTCAAGGCGGACATAACGCGAAACGACATCAACGATGTCGTTCGCACGAATAACGTCATCAATCGAATGTTGAGAAATCAACCCCAAATCGTCTGCTCCGCACCTTAGGTAAAACGTCGAATAGCAACGACTAACCTATACAGGAAGCCTCACGAATAAGCCATGGCACAGATGGAGCATATACTCCACAACATCTATAGACATTCGCTCGTTTGACACAAATGTCAATTCACAACGCAGTTTATGCGACTTTGACTGCCTAATCTGCGTCTTTTTCCTAGGATGACACCCTATCTTACGAATCTGCTTCCTTCGATTCTTTTTTGGATTCTTTCTTGCTCTTTCTGGAGTCTTTATCTGACTCGGCATCCTCATCATCAGGGATTACCGTGCTGATGGCGCTTTTCTTAAAGGTCAACATCGTGCTCGCGACTCCCGAGTAAATAGTCACTTCATCGCCTGAAATGTTGGCAACACGTCCGACAATACCGCCAATGGACATCACTTTATCACCCGGCTTCATACGTTCTAGTTTGGCTTTGAGCTCTTTCTCTCTTTTCTTCTGTGGACGGATGGTGAAAAAATACATCACTCCAATGATGAGAATAAAGGGCAGGAACATCCCTAGCGACTGTAAAATACCGCCTTTTTGCGCGGACGCGTCTGTTGCTTGTTTTGCCGCCAGCAAAAAAGTACTAAACATCATATTGATTTCTCCTTCAATGGTAAAAACTCCGTGCCATCAACGACACCGCACGGGCAGCGTCTCTAGGGCGACACTGATGAGTGTACCATAAAAACGGCGGTTTGACGATAATGCACGGCAGCATGGCGATAATACACCTCATGTTGTTGATTAGAAAATCTACTATCACAGCAGAACTTATCTAGAAGTCACTTTCAAGTGATCCAGGATTGCCATAATACTGTTCTATAAAGGCATCGCGAAATGAGAGAAGTTCATTATTGCGTATGGCATTGCGGATGGATGCCATCAAGTTTAAGAGAAAAGAGAGATTGTGCCATGATAAGAGGCGCGCTCCAAGGATTTCGTTGCAACGGATTAAATGATGTAAGTATGCACGAGTGTAGTGACGACAGGTGTAACATTCACAAGCGGGATCGAGCTGACCAAAATCGTGTCTGTAGGAGGCGTTTCGAATGACGACCCGCCCTGTCGAGGTAAGAGCTGTTCCGTTTCTTGCGACACGTGTAGGATAGACACAGTCAAACATGTCTATGCCGCGTATGGAGCACTCAACTAGATAATCCGGTGTACCGACCCCCATCAGATAGCGCGGACGGTCTGCCGGCATCCAAGGCATAATAGCCTCAAGCATCGCATACATCAACTCCGCCGGTTCTCCGACCGACAGGCCGCCGATGCCGTAACCGGGAAGATCAAAAGATGTTACTTCTCTAGCGCTTTGCACGCGCAGATCTTCATAGGTCCCGCCCTGAACAATACCAAACAGCGCCTGATCATGAGCGCCATCCCAAACATTGACACAGCGCTCCAACCATCGCGTTGTACGCTCAAGCGATTGCTTAGCATAAGCTTTATCAACAGGCCACGGCGTGCATTCATCCATCGCCATCATGATGTCCGAGCCGAGTACTTGTTGAATCTCGATCGATTTTTCAGGCGTGAGCATATGTCTCGAACCGTCAATATGCGACTGAAAGACCACACCCTCTTCCTTAATATTATTTAACTTTGCCAGAGAAAAAACTTGAAAGCCACCGCTATCCGTGAGGATCGAACGATTCCAATTCATAAAAGCGTGCAATCCGCCCGCCTCACGCATTACTGTTCCACCAGGACGCATCCATAGATGGTATGTATTACTAAGAATGATATTCGTCCCGATCTTTTTAAGTTCCTCCGGCGTCATTGTCTTAACAGTTGCCTGAGTTCCCACAGGCATAAAAACAGGCGTTTCAAAACTCCCGTGCGGCGTCTTGAGAACACCAAGTCGCGCACCGCTCTGTCGGCAGATATGTTTTAGTTCATACGTCACGGGAATTGTCATCGGCCTCCTCCACTCTTATTACTCTGTTATTGGCTTGCTCTGTGATTGGCTTGCTCGTCTCCTTGCTCTGTGATTGGTGGCACACTTGATGATTCTACTAAACGAGGAAGCAAAAGCATAGCATCGCCCAAACTATAAAATCGATATTGACGCGCAATCGCCTCCTGATACGTTGCGAGTATTTTTTCTCGTCCCATCAATGCAGAGACAAGCATGAGCAGCGTCGACTCAGGCAAATGAAAATTTGTGATCATAGCGTCCACTACGCGGAAACGAAATCCGGGATAAATGTAGAGTTCTGTACTTCCCGATGCTGGCTTAAGTTTGCACTCGTTGTCACCATATTGTTGTTTTAAGGCAACGCTTTCGAGCACTCGACAGCACGTGGTTCCGACGGCCACCACACGGTGACCGGTTTGTTTGGCTTTGTTAACGGCGTGTGCCGCGTCATCGTCAAAAACATAGTACTCACTATGCATGACGTGATCTGTCACATGTTCTTCTTTTACAGGAAGAAATGTGCCTAGACCCACATGAAGCGTAACACGAGCAATATTGATTCCCATACCGCTGATTTTCTGTAGTAACGTTTCAGTAAAATGAAGACCTGCTGTCGGAGCCGCGGCTGATCCCGGAGTACATGAATATACGGTTTGATAACGTTCCGGATCCTCAAGTTTTTCATGAATATAAGGAGGAAGCGGCATTTCGCCCAGTCGTCCGATCAAGACCGAAAAATCACCATTATAATCAAATTGAGCAATCCGAGTGCCATCCGACATAACATCGACGATTCGCGCTTCGAGCTCATTTTTTGAGAAAACGATGTGCTCTCCGAGTCGAGCATTTTTTCCGGGCTTTACAAGCACCTGCCATATACTATTCTCAAGTTGATGCAATAAAAGAAATTCTACACGACCACCCGATTTGGCGCGTCGACCATAAAGACGCGCCGGAATAACGCGTGTATCGTTAATCACGAGACAGTCACCCGGGATTAAATATTCCGGAAGATCCGAAAACACACGATGTTCAAGTGTACCGTTGTCATGCATCACCAAGAGACGCGATGCATCTCGGACTTTTTCCGGATGCGAAGCGATTAATCCTTCAGGCAAAATATATCGGTATGAGGAAGTCTGCATATCAGCATCTTCCGCGACAATAGTTTCAGGATTTCGCATCATGTTCTTTTCAGTCTTTCTTTTGATTTTGCATTATCATGATGCTCTTGTTGCTTACTAAATAATGGGATTCCAGCGTATCTTATTTATCGCACAAGACCATTTCATCTGTTTCTGCCGGTTTCTCTAGTGTATGCCGAAGGCAGGAGGTCTCTTCTAAGATTTCGACAAAGCTTCCGGAGAAGACACAGTCGATGTCTTTTTGGATTTAGATGCCTTCTTAGACTTAGATGCTCCTGATCGCTTACGTGTTGGGCAATCCTTATTTGAACAAGCTTCATAGGTTCTTCCGCGAAAGCGTCTCAAAACACAATAACTGCCGCACACATCACATGTTTTTCCATCGATAGGAAGGTCAAAGCTTGTAAAATCACAGTTTGCATCGTTTGTTTTATCGCAATAATAGAGACGATTCCCGCGCCTTATTTTACGAACACGAACCGGCGATCCGCATTTGGGACAATGCGCGGACGTCGGATCAGAAATCGCTTCCGTATAATCGCATTCAGGATAGCGATTGCAGGCAATAAATTTTCCATAGCGACCAATGCGGATAACCAAGTCACCTTCTTCACATTGAGGACATTTTCGACCTGTCGGCTCGTCCTCAATCACAACTTTTTCAGCAGTTTCTTTGGCCTTTAAGACATCTTTGTGGAAAGGACCGTAAAAGTTGTCTAAGAGCCCCACCCAGTTTCGGCTGCCGTCCTCGACATCATCGAGCGCATTTTCCATCTCTGCCGTAAAATCCGTATCGACAATGCTTGCAAAATGTTCTTCCAACATTTCAGTTACTGCCTTACCAAGTTCCGTTGGCTTAAGTTGTCGCTCCTCTCGTTCTACATAGTAACGATCAAATAACGTCGATATGGTCGGAGCATAAGTAGAGGGACGTCCAATCCCTAGCTCCTCCATCGCCTTGATGAGCGATGCTTCCGTATAACGAGGTGGTGGTTGTGTAAACTTTTGTTCAGGAGCAAGTCTATCGCAAAGCAATCGATCACCTGCTTTTAGTTCAGGCAGCTCAACAATATCCGGTTCATCATCATCTGCAGAGTTGTCGTCCTTTTTGTTGCTTTCTTTTTTTTCATCTAAGTCGGACTGCACGCCGTACAGTTTCAGCCAACCCGGAAAAATCATCTTTTCGCCGCGTGCCCTGAAAAGATAATTACCAGCGAGAATATCACAAGTTATTTTGTCAAAAACGGCAGGTGTCATTTGTGATGCCATGAAACGATTCCAGATAAGCGTGTAAAGTTTCAAAAGATCACCTGACAAGTAGGATTTAACACGTTCAGGAGGCATGTCAAGATGAGAAGGACGAATCGCTTCATGTGCGTCTTGTGCCTTGCTTTTATTACGATAAAACGGCGGCTTATCCGGAAGAAATGACGTCCCAAAACGATCTTCAATCCACGCGCGTGCTTCGCGGACGGCACTTGTGGAAACGCGAACGGAGTCCGTTCGAATATAAGTCACAAGAGATATCTGACCGAGTTCGCCCAATGCTATGCCTTCGTAAAGTCTTTGCGCGGCGCTCATCGTCCGTTTCGCTGTGAATCCAAGTGCTCGTGATGCACTTTGCTGTAGTGTACTCGTTGTAAATGGCGCGTAAGGTCGGCTTTTACGTGTTCCGGGTTTAACCTCATCTACAATAAATTCGTTTTCTTTAATTTCGGTCAGAAGCGTGTCAAGCTCTTCTTTCGAACCGATGGTCATTCGTGACACACGTCCATTTTTCTTTGTGCCTTGAAACAATGTTGAAAAAGGTGATTCTTTCTCCCCCTTTTTCAAGAAAGCCTGTAATTTCCAATATTCTTCAGGTATAAACTTATCAATCTCACGCTCACGCATCACGATTAAACGAGTTGCAACAGACTGAACACGCCCGGCGGACAGCCCTTTTCGAACTTTCTGCCAAAGCAACGGTGAGAGTTCATACCCTACAAGGCGGTCAAGGATCCGACGCGCTTGCTGTGCGTCGACCAAATTAATATTGATCGGATGCGCATTTTCAATCGCATAACGCACTGCACCGGATGTGATTTCGTTGAAAGTAATACGACAGTGACTGTTCGGGTCTATTTTTAATATATGAGCTAAGTGCCAAGCAATCGCTTCTCCTTCCCTATCCGGGTCAGTTGCGAGCAAAACACGATCGGCCTTTTCCGATGCTCTCCTTAGTTCTTTGATGATTTTATCTTTTCCAGGCATGATGAGGTACATTGGCTTAAAGTCGCGATCTACATCTACACCCAGCGTGGAAGCCGGGAGATCACGAACATGCCCGACCGACGCCTTAACCTCAAAATCCTCTCCGAGATAGCGAGCGATCGTTTTTGCTTTAGCAGGTGATTCAACAACAATTAACGTTTTTGACATGCATCTCTCTCAATTTCTTAGGATATTACATCACATCCAAATCCAAAACATTATATACAGAAGTTTTCATGATCTGTCAAAAACAGTTCTTTTTCTATCTTATTGTAAATGAACTCACAGCGGAACCCGTTAACGCTGAATGCAGAAACAAACAGGATGATTCGCGCTTCCCAATGCCGAGCTTGCTTCGACATTCAGCTATGAACACGTTGATAAAGTCCTCGGTGAAGCCTAACGACGCCTTCACACTGTAATTCTGATAAAATCAGTGCGGTCTTTCGTGAACTATATTGGCATATTTCGGCAAGCAGGCTGAGACTTCTCGGTGCTGCATCAAGAACATCAAGCAGTTTCTGTACATCCGGAGAACGCATTTGAGACGTCCGGTCAGTTCGTGTGTTTACACCTCCACTTTGTGTTGCTTTGTGTACGCTTGATGTCCTTGGCGTATGAAACGTCGTGCGCCCTTGCGTATTTTTGCTCTTTTGTGACATTTTTTGCCCAATCAATGACACCGGAACTTGTAATGCCTCGCGTCCAGGCGCGATTTCCCTTCTATATCCCGTTCCTTGTATCGTTGTTACCGATTCTAAGGCGGGTTCCTCTTTTTTCGAAAGCATATGATAATGTTGTTGTGCAATAAATGAAGAAGATGACGGACTTACTTCGGACAATCCCGGAATATCGTGCAATGACTCGACAAGAATTGCTCCTTCACGAATTAACTGATGGCAACTGTGACTTGAACCCGCAATAATCGATCCCGGTACTGCACAAACATCACGTCCCTGATCTGCAGCAAATCCGGCAGTAATAAGCGTTCCGCTGGCCTTGGAAGCTTCTGTAACAAGAACCGCGTGACAAATCCCTGAGATAATGCGATTACGCGCCGGAAAGAAATGACGTAGCGGCTTTCTGCCCGGAAGAAACTCCGAAATAAGCGCGCCCTTTTCAATAATTTGAGCAAAAAGTTTGCGGTGTTCCGCCGGATAAACCACATCGACTCCGCATCCTAACACGCAAAATGTCAATCCATCTTCATGAAGCGCCACACGATGCGCTTCGCCGTCAATACCGCGAGCTCCTCCCGATACAATTGGCACACCGCGCCTCGCCAAGCCGGATACTAGACGACGCGTCACTTCCAGCCCGTATACAGAGGGATGACGTGAGCCTACTACAGCAATTACACGCGAACCTGAGAGAGGTGCAAGATCAATACCTTTCCAAAAAAGAATCGCCGGCGGATAGCTGATTTCCTTCAAAAGGATGGGATAGTCGTTATCCGCAATAGTCACTGCCTGTATATCCGTCTTACCTCTTGGGTCAAAAACGTTATAATAGGCTAGAAATAGGTCTTGAATGATTGCGCATTGCTCTGATGACGCAAGATAACGACTCAGCCCGGACAAGCCTCCGGCTTTCCTAAGGATATCTATGCGTACTTTGTGCTCAACTTTTGCCTTATTACATGCTTCGGTAAAAGCGCATGCCACCGCTAATCGATTGATCCCGTCGACAGTGCCTGATTTCACCAAATCTCCTCCATATATTGGCAATCTATATCGATTTTCTGGAAAATCCCGGCATTATGTCCTGAGTTTTCCCCCAACCCTCCCGTGTGCCTGCATAATAATAAATATCCAAGCATCCCCGTTATTATGTCCCGCACGTTCCCCCCCTTATTACCGTACGGAATACTCAGAATGGCATACCGTTAATCATGCAGAGAAAGTTTTCCCATATGCTCACATGGAATCGCCGTGATAGCTGACTACGAACAGCAAGATCCTCATGCTTAACAACCGGAACAATGAGAATAATGATGATCACGTATTCCGAACATCCAATTATCAAGAACTCATCTTCCTTTCCGTATTCTGTTCGAATGGTAGAGACTGATGATACTGAAATGATTCAGCTATATCATCACGCAAAACGACGTCCCTCGCATCAAGGTCCGCAATTGTACGTGCGACATGCAGTATTGAAAAAAAAGCTCTCGCTGAAAGCAATGCCATATCAACCAATCGTGCCGCATATACCATATTTCTTTGATCAATTTCAAATGCTTCGGCTACATCAGAAATAATTGCACGACCATTCAAAAAAGGTTTGATGTGGCGCTTCCTTGCACGTTCTTTTTGGATCTCCCAAGCACGTGCCACATCTCGACGCATCCTTTCAATTTTTCTCATCTCTTCCTCACTGACATTATCTCTTGGAGCCATCAGTTCATCCGCCGATACACGCATCAACGGCACAACCAAATCAAAACGGTCGTATAACGGACCACTGATCCGCGAGAAATATCGTCGAAGGGAAGCGTCATCACAGTAACAAAGATGACCGGGCTCCAACAGATATCCGCAACGACATGGGTTACACGCTGCAACTAGAAGAAATTCACAAGGGTAATCTACTTGCCAATCAGAACGTGATAAATGTACAACTCCTGTCTCTAGAGGCTCTCGCAAAGCGTCTAGTGTCTGTGGCCGCATTTGTGTAATCTCGTCTAGAAAAAGGATGCCGTGATGCGCGAGTGTACATTCACCCGGAGAAGGAGGAACGCCTCCTCCAATCAGTGCTGCCGTTGTGACTGTGTGATGTGTTCTGCGGAAAGGACGGTGCTTAACCATGCAATTCAACACATGACCTTTTCCAGCAACACTATAAATTTTAGTTAATTCAATGGACTCCTCATGTGTAAGTGACGGCAACAGCGAAGGAAGAGCAGATGCGAGTGTTGTTTTTCCGCAACCCGGAGCGCCAACCATCAACAGTGAATGCCATCCTGCAGCTGCAATCTGACAAGTTCGAATGCCAACCGACTGTCCGCGAATCAAATCGAAACCCACTTTAGTCTTAAAGTCGGCAGATTCCGAACAATCAGTATCTGGATCATTAATGTTACTGCTGTCTTTAGCTCTACTAACATTTCTTTTTGTCGATTTATCTTTAGTCACCTCAATGCTCGGTAGGATATTAATCACAGAATGCCCTGTCGTCTCTCTTTTAAATTCGCCTATCTCTTCTTGTTCTCGAACATCTTGTTTAGTGGAAGGAATGCCTGAATAGCGAAGAATTGCCTCTTTTAATGTACGAACCCCTTCATAAAACAAGCCATCTAGATGACGAGCTTGCTCACAAGCTTCATAAGGTCCAATCACGTGGCAAATATTTTGCTCCCGAAGTGATAATAGTCGACCAAACATACCCTGCACGGGTTTAACTCGTCCATTCAGTGAAAGTTCTCCGAAAAGCGCTACCGCCGGAGAGTTGACAGGTCGGACAACTTGCTGTGATGCGCCCAAAATAGCAACAGCCAACGCCAGATCAAAAGCACTGCCCTGTTTTGGCAAAGAGGCAGGCGCATAACTTGCAATCACCCTTCCTTTCGGAAAGGTATAACCGCTATTACGGATTGCTGCGCGAACGCGATCCTTCGATTCCTTAATCGCTGAATCACCTCTGCCCGAGATCTCAAAATTAGGAAGCCCCGGTAATATAGATACTTCAATCTCAACAGAAACGCCATTCAGACCTTGAAGTGCGCAAGATAAAACGCGATGGTAAATCATAGTACTCATGCTTTCTATTTTCCCCACAATACTCATTGCACAAGCCCCCAACATTTCGACAAGAAAACCCTTTAGCCGCCAAATTGTCGAAAATACTATTTCAGAAGAACCGATCACCTCATTCTTACCAAATCCACATTTCCCTCGCCTTCTCAAATAACCTCCAATTTTTCGAAGAAAGCATGAGAATTGTCCCCTTCATTACATCAGCGGTCACGATATCTAAAAGAACGAAAGAATTGGCCATTAAACAGGTGATCTTAC
>JGI24710J26742_10000149_pt1 | contig 61721 bp, 54 predicted proteins | sample BioPla2DNA2_FD_26742 | JGI IMG/M metagenome (IMG submission 26742) | reverse complement strand
CAGAATTAAATAGATCATGAAGATATTGCTTAGAAGGCTCAGCCGCATAGCGGATATTAGCAAGATATGGCATACCGCCGGACAGAAGGTATTTCTGAAAACAGTCTTGAATAGACTCCTCCGGCGCTATAGGACGGTACAGCTCGATAAACTCAGCAAAAGAGAACGGGTAGATAACAAACTCCACATAACGCCCACCTAGATAGGTCGCCAGCTCACCGGACAGCAGTTTGGCATTAGAACCAGTGATATAGATATCGCAATCCAGAGTGACGCGTAAAGAATTGATGCACTTCTCCCAATCCTGCACTTCCTGAATCTCATCGAAGAACAGATAGACCTTGCCGTTGATCTCAGCAGTTCTCCTGATAATCTCATCATGCAGAGCCTTCGCGTTTTGCAGATGGGCATATGCCATATTTTCAAAGTTAATCGAGATGAACTGAGACGGACTAATGCCGGACTCCGTAAGCTCTTGTTTAATCAATTCCAACATGACCGATTTTCCGCAACGTCGAATGCCGGTCAGGACTTTAATCAGCTCCGATCCGATGAACGGACGAATGCGGCTCATATACATATCACGTTTAATCATGAATCGCATAGCCCCCTTTCTTGTGGCTAACCACAGCATATCACAGTTACGATTGAAAAACGAGGTTAAAACTCCGAATTCATCAAATATAACTGATGAAAACTAAACAAAAATGGGGTTTATCAGTTACATCATAGAATATGTGTGTAATGGTACGAGGTGTTAACGGAGATACTATTATTGATTTTAGCCTCAGCATACCGACATTGCTCAATAAAACCGCCATCACCGCAGATTTTTAGACGAAGGCGCTCCAGGGTCGCCCCGCCAGCCTCAGATCAGCCCGGTGCTGTTATAAGTGCCGACAGAAACGCGAACTCAGGAATCCTACTCACGGCAAAGCCAGCCGGTGCTGATCAGCTCGGAGCGGAGCTTCTCTCTGGTACGGTGGAGCAGGCTGTTGATACCGCCTTCGCTGCGACCCAGTAGGCGGGAAATTTCGGAGACTTTCAGGCAGTAGAAATAGCGAAACAGAAACGCTTGCCTTGCGACCGGTCGCTGTCTGATCAGGAAGTCAGAGATCAATTCGTGCAAAGCCTGTCCTGTAACCGCATCATCGGGGCGCTCAAGCCCGGCCACTACTTCGCCCAGCTCATCCAGCGAGAGTGCGCATTGATCGCCGCCCCTTTTGTCAGCCCTGCGCTGACGCCATTTGTCGATAGCATGCTCGCGGGTAATCTTGACCAGAAAAGAGAGTAGGATCTGTGGACGGTGAGGCGGAATAGAATTCCAAGAGGACAGCCAGGTGTCATTGACACTCTCCTCGCTGTCCTCAGCATTAGCCAGTATATTATTGGCCACGGTAAACAGGTAAGAACCATAGAGGGCGGAGACACTGGAAAGAACCGTTTCATCTCGCGCCCAGTAGCGATCAACCAGTTGTTTATCGGTATCTGTCATATTATCCGCCTCTCTCCAGGCAGTTCAGGCAGGGCTGACAACGCAACGCCCTGTAACAACTTCTGCCTGCCATATCTCCTCACTATGATATGCCAATCGAACACTTTACGGTTGGTTCACAATACCGACAAAGAGTGGCATATTGCCGGTCCCCTGAACCACGAACAGGAACGGCCAATCAAAGATTAAGTCAATTTCTTCACCTGTCGGCTTACCCGCGGCACATAGCATAAGCGTAAAGGCAGCACCGGTTACCCCCTTTTCATCAATCATAACACGGGCGGAATGGAAAACATCCGAGACAAACAGGCCTTCGTCTTCAGCAGTCGTCGGAGAAAAATCCGCCATCCCGGTAGTAAATGCCCGCCGGATACCGAGTTGTTCCAGAGCCTCAGCAAGCGATATATTACCGCTCGCAATATCGAACTTCGGCACTTTCAGATTGACCATCAAGTCTTTTTGTTGCGGGTAAGGCCGGGATATACTGCTCCCCAGCAAGGATTTAACTTGCGGATCAGAGAGCAAGGACGTGACCTCAACGCCTTCATCAGGAAGTATAAACATCATGCGCCCTGAGCTGCTCAGAGACCTTCCGATTGCGCTGAAAGAATCACCCCAATAATACTGATTTAATTTTTTTTCACTCATGAAATCAACTTCGATATCGCCGTCAGGAGAATGAAAAACTCCCGGTTTTGTTGACCCTTCATAGAACTCGTTCTGCCAGTCATCCTTGAAAAGAATAGTTGTAGACAGAGCCATCACTGTTTCCTGGTCAAAACCAACACCTTTTATGCTTTCTTCCAGCAAACCTCCGGTTTGTTCATTCAACCAGGAGCGCAACTTTTCCGACATCCGCTTACTTGGCAGATCGCCCTGAAAGGCGGACGCCATATAGATATCTGCCAGCAGTTTCATAGTCTCGGGGCGAATCTGTAAAGAATCATCCAGCCAAACAGAGCTCGCTAATTTGCTGATGCTCACCCCGTCATCAATATATTGAGCTTCCCACATATTCGCTGCCTTGGTGCGTAAGTCTTCTATCGTATCAACCTCAAGCGCAGACAGGATTTCCTCCCGTGTTTCACCACCTGTCGTCTCCGCCAGCATAGCCAGACAGAGGTAAATATTAAGAGGCGAGTACAAATGATTCTCCCCATCATCTTCGGCGAGAATCTGCCTGCTTAGTTTATCTGTGAAATTGAGCAGCGCCTGATCCGGTTCCGGCTGTAGCTGACGGCGCTTAAATGCTTCTTCCGCCCATGGATCATAGGCCTCATCATATCCATCATTATCAAAAGAGCCATCCTGTTTCATATAATCCTCTTCAATCGGCCTCGCAGCGCGCTCCGGATAGATCGGTTGTGCCAGAACCACCGCCTCCTGTCTAGGCCCCGGTTTGGTCTTACCCCAGAACAAAACACCTCCTGCAACCAGACAAATTGCCGCCGCCGCGGCCACTAACCTCGTCCAGACAGGCAGTTTTCTAACTCCCTTGCGCAAAATACGGTCGGTTTCCGCCGTCAAGCTATCATCTACTTTACCGATCGCGTCCTGCAATTGTTCCCGTTCCATTACCATCCCTCCTATAAAAGGCCAACAGCAGCCAGACTTTACTACAAACTGCCATCATCATGCCAAAGCTTTCTAAGAGAATGCCTCAAGGTCTTCCTCTCATACTATAAGCCGTAAAACAAAAGTAAAACCTTTCACTGCCGGCCAAGTCTTAGACAAATAAGTCCAAGAATCTGTAGTCTAAGAATCTGTCAAAGTTGATATAGCATTTTCGGTCTATCTTCGGTATAATTCAGAGCGTGGTGGGTTCTGGGTCCCTACCGGACAGCCGCCTTTGCCCAACAAATAGAAATGCAATAAAGACAATAAAGGCATACTGTGCATAAATTTATTGTCTAATTTGCGTTTCACCATTCTCGACCACAGTGCTATCGGTAAATGGTCAAAAAAGGAGACAGAAGATGTTCAATCTAAAACAAAATGGTACGGATGTTTCTACTGAGATCATGGCCGGTCTGACAACGTTTTTTGCTATGGCATATATTATCGTTGTCAACCCGTCTATTCTCAGTCAAGCCGGTATGGAGTGGGGTGCCGTATTCCTTGCTACCATAATTTCTGCGATCATCGGCACTCTTGTAATGGGCCTCGTGGCAAATGTGCCCTACGCCCAGGCTCCCGGAATGGGGCTCAACGCATTTTTTGTTTATACTGTATGCTTTGCGCTGAAGTTCACATGGCAGCAGGCTCTGTCGATGGTGTTTATATGCGGTGTAATTAACATTCTCATAACAGTTACCAAGCTCCGCAAGCACATCATAAAGTCCATCCCGGTCAGCCTCCAGAATGCCATCGGCGGAGGTATCGGCATATTTGTTGCCTATATCGGACTACTCAACGTTGGTTTCATTAATTTTGACGCCGGCGTACCGGCGATTGCAACCCTTGATAAACCTGCTCTGTGGTTGTTCCTGATCGGCTTGGTGTTGACAGTTGTACTCACCCTTCTGAAATTCAAAGGCGCGATACTTTTCAGCATAATCATTACGGCGCTTATCGGCATTCCCATGGGACTTACCGCAACAGGAGACACTATAAGTTTTACCGAAGCAGTTTCAGTACTTCCTACAACCTTCGGTGTCATATTCACAAGCGAGGGGCTTGGATCCTTGTTCTCTGATGCCAACAAGGTCCCTCTTGTTCTGATCACGATTTTCGCTTTGAGTCTGTCTGACACATTTGATACTATCGGAACCTTCATTGGAACCGGCCGTCGCTCGGGCATCTTCAGCGCGGAAGACGAAAAGGCCATGGAAAGCAGTACGGGCTTCAAATCCAAAATGGATAAGGCTCTATTTGCGGACGCTACAGCAACTTCCATCGGTGCCATCTTCGGCACCTCCAACACAACCACTTATGTGGAAAGCGCCGCCGGCATTGCCGCTGGCGGACGTACCGGTCTCACCAGCGTTGTTGTTGCCATATGCTTCGCATTAAGCGCGTTTCTGGCGACGTTTGTAAGTGCGATCCCGTCTGCAGCTACAGCTCCTGCATTGGTTGTCGTCGGAATCATGATGATGTCTTCCTTCAATGAGATCGATTGGTCTGAGCTTACAGAAGCTGTTCCCGCATTTTTTGCCGGTATATTTATGGCTCTGTGCTACAGCATCTCATACGGTATTGCCGCAGGCTTTATTTTCTATGTGATCACAAAGCTCTGCAAGCGCGAGGCAAAAGATGTCCATCCCATCCTCTGGGTAGCCGTAGTACTGTTCATTCTTAACTTCGTACTGCTTGCCATGTTGTAAGCCCAATGGAGTTAGTCGAGAGACCACTCTATTAATGCTATATATAGCTCAAGAAGCCGCCCTGTTTCTGACTGAGTCAGCAGGGCGGCTCTTCAATCATTATTATGTGCATTCCAAATTATCCCACAGATCTTATTTTGCTGATGACCTAATGCCCACAATTCCGGCTATAAAGAAAAAGGAGACCTTATGGCTATAAAATGTCCTTCATGCGGAGGCAAAATGGCTTTCAATATACCCACTCAAGGTTTGAAATGCGGTTACTGCGATACAGAAATGCAAATTGAAGACTACAGCCTTTCCAACGATGCCGAAGCAAATAAAAGCACATATATGGTAACTATATACACATGCCCGAACTGCGGAGCCGAGCTTTCCGCTCCGGACGATCAGACAGTGGCTTATTGCTCGTACTGCGGCGGTGAGTCCAATCTTACAATGAAACAGGAAGAAGCGATACGACCTAAGCGGATCGTTCCGTTTAAGATTTCCAAGGAAAAGGCAGTCATGACTTATGAGGAGGCCCTAAGCCGTTGCCTCTACGTTCCGAAAGAACTTAAAGAAGGTAAGCATCTGGATAGTTTCAGAGGGATTTACATCCCCTATCTGAGTTATGAGGTTGATATCCCGTATAACGCTTTTAAGCTGCAGGCAACCAAAGACTATACAAGCGGCAAATGGGATTACCACGAGGAATATGACATAACCGCCGAAATAGGCGGAACCATAAAAGGGATAAGCTTCGATGCCTCATCCGCGTTCGATGACAGCATTGCCAGGGAGATTTCTCCTTTCAATACAATAGAGGTAGAAGATTTCAGAGAAGCATACATCGCCGGCTTTTATGCGGATAAACTGACAACTCCCCCCGAGACCTACGGCGATACAGTTGAGAAGATGGCCATAGATGCTGTCTACCGAGGCATTGGCGGCAGAGCAGGGGGTGTTGAAGTGATTGCTCCGCAAGAATATTCGGAGCAGAAAAGCCAGACCGGCGTTGGCGGGTACAGGCATAGTGTAGATCTGTTTCCGGTTTGGTTTCTAACTTGGAAGAATAAGAAAAGGGTGGCCTATTCCGTGATGAACGGCCAAACGGGAAAACTTTCGATGGATATCCCGGTGGACATAAAAGCTTTTTTCAAGGTTTCGGGAATTGCGACAGCTGTATTATTTGTAATTTTATCGCTGATTCCGATGTTTATACTGCCGAAGACAATCTCCTGGCTGGCTGCGGTTTTCCTGATGATATCTTCTCTTGCCTTCTCCGGCGAAATTTCGAAAATCTACTACAGGGAGAATCATATTTTTGATCTGGGAAACGTGAATGTCAGGAAAAGAAAACAGAAAAAAGAAAAAGCTAAATATACCAAGTTGAAGAACGCCTTAATTAAAATAATGGTTGTAATCATCATATTGATGATAGTCATGTTTTATATATTGATAAAAATGTTGGATAACAGCGGAAACTTAATTAATCCGGTAATCTACGCCATCGCTTTGCTCATCCAGATCATACTCTTTATAAAGATGACGGGCAAAGTTGCAAAAATAGAAAAAAAGACAGCTTTTATACCGATGCTGCTGGGAATAATTGTACTCGGAACAGGACTGTTAATCGGAATAATGAATCCCGTATACGATTACTGGTACTACGGAATGGCTATTCTCTGTTTGCTGGGAATGCTGGCAAATATGGTTTCGATGATAAATTATTTGAACTATCTGACCACCAGACCGGTGCCGGACTTCTTCAGAAGGGAGGGCGCGGATCATGGAAAATAAAAAAAGATATGCAGCAATCATTATGCTCATATTTATGCTGGTGTTTATGCCCGCGATTCCCGCTTTCGCGAAGGGAGAAGCAATTATAAAGTACACCGCCGACAACGGCAATATGGCCGTGCTTGATGATGCGGCAGAGCTTCTCAGCGCAGGGGAAAAGGAGCAGTTGCTAGAGAATATGAAAGCCGTTACAGAGTACGGGCATGTCGCCTTTATCACTGTTGACGAGAACGACGATTCGGCGAAGCAATACGCCAAAAGCAAGTACTCATCATTTTTTGGCAAGCAGTCGGGAACACTTTTTCTGATAGACATGGATAACAGAATGATCCAATTCTACTCAGACGGTAAAGTTGCAAGGTCGATCAATAACACAAAGTCGAACGAGATTGCGGATAATATTTATAAATATGCTACCAACAATAAATATTTTGAATGCGCAAATGAGGCTTTCAACCAAATTCTCATAGTCCTGAAAGGCGGGAGAATATCCACACCAATGAAGCATGTGACAAATGCACTTATGGCTGCCTGCCTCGGTCTTCTGCTGAACTTTCTGCTCGTGACATTAAACAGAATGAGAAAAGTTTCGATCAAGGAGATTGATACGGAGCAGGTGATTGACGCCGCCAGTTTCCAGGAAAGAACCGCTTTTGTCAAGAATGTAGACTCTAAGATGGTATCGCAAAAAAGGACACGCCATTCGGATTCGTCCTCCGGCAGCGGAGTCGGTGGTGGCGGTGGCGGAGGCGGCGGAGGAGGCGGCGGTGGGAGCTCCGGCGGCCACTCGTTCTGATAATAACCGATTTACATCCAGAGCTGTCAGGATTTCCTCACGGTATGCACCGGCGGCAGTTTCCGCTATCATGGCCAAAGCCAGACAGGCATCCGCCCCGGTCTTCTCTCGATCAACCGCTCTGTCGCCGCTACGAGCTTATCGTCCACCAGGCCGATCGCATCATGGAGTTGTTCCGATCTCATATGCCATCCCTCCCGTAAAAGGCCAACAGCAAATTCTAAATTTCTATTGTACCCTAAAGGCCTTAAAGCAAATTTGAAAGCCTCTTTTCATAACTATTCCCGTCAAACAGCAACAAAACGCTTCAACTGTAGCATAACAAGATCCCATCACCGGATACTGAAAATGAGCTCAGCTTCGGTGTCGGCTTTAAAGCTTGCCTGGATGCACTTGGTGCCAATTAGGATTTGTCGTTGTTACTGCGGCATTGGCCTGGATTTTGCTGTGAATTCCGTAACAACAACTTTAATGACCTCGACTGATGAAGTCGTCTTGCTGTCAATCTCAAAATCACGGCCGGTCTGATTCTTCATCAAAAGTCTTAAGCCCTTGATTTTCTCCTCTTCATCGGAGACAATCTCCGCGCTTCCCCAGCCAAGCACTGACGCAAATGCCGATCCGTATTGGCAAGGGTTATCGCCGCCGGAGATAAGCTCGATATCGCATTCCAACTCAACACACACATTTGAATTGTTCCTGATCAAATCCAATTTGTATCCTTCTTCAGCGCTGTGCATAAAAAAGACAAGTGTCCCGTCAACAAGTTCATAACCATAATGGAGTGGCACGATATAAGGATATTCCGCAGCAAGAAGTCCCAAATGTAAAACTTTCGCCCTATCGACAATGCTCAAAATATCGCTAATCTCCGTAACTTCACGGTCTTGTCTTCTCATTTGCAACACCTCCTATCACTTCTGATTTATCTACGCCCAAGGCTCCCGTAAGTTCTGGGCTTTCAACGCAATTGCCGTTCACATCTCGCAAAATGCCCGGACATTTATTACAGCATCATTTTAAAGCATAAAACACAGTTAATTTAGTTTTACGAAGGCGCCACAGATTAGTACCGGCACTCGAACTAATGTCATAATGATGATATTGATAGCCAAAATCCTAAAGTAGTAATTCTAAGGCCTTGCTAAAGGATAATTAAAAGAGGTGATACGCAATGCCATTTACCATCATCCGCCAGGACATAACAAAAATGAAAGTTGACGCTATAGTCAACGCTGCCAACACCAAGCTGAAAATGGGCGGCGGGGTTTGTGGAGCTATCTTCAAAGTGGCCGGAGCGGCCAAGCTGCAAGCTGCCTGCGATAAATTAGCACCCATCAAAACAGGTGAGGCGGTTATTACACCAGGCTTTGACCTGCCGGCCAAATTTGTCATTCACACAGCAGGTCCTGTTTATAATAGACAGCATGCCGAAGAGAGTGAAAAGCTCTTGCGCTCCGCCTATATGGAGTCGCTCCGGCTTGCAGTCGAAAATAAATGTGAGAGTATTGCCTTTCCACTCATTTCAAGCGGGATTTACGGCTACCCAAAAGACGAAGCCCTTGAGGTTGCTACGGCTGCAATTCGAGATTTCCTTGTTGAACACGATATCGATGTCAGTCTCGTCCTGTTCGACAAATAGTAGGTCTCAACTTTAAGGTAATGGCAGATGCTGTGGCAAAATTTTGTAAATCCGGAAAGTTAGAAGATGATTGTTTTGATGAGATTCACGATGATGTAAAAAAGCGGGGAAAACCGTCATTCTGATTAAGCAACTGATTAAGCGAAGGCGCTGGACGCAAGTTTGAGCGTCTTCGTCAAAAATTAGGCTTCTCTTGTTGTTTACCCAGCTCTAGAATGGTACGGTAAAACAACGACAGCAAAACAAATAGCTAAAAGCGTCTCAAAGTGGAGGTAATTACTATGCTATTCATATGTTATCCCAGATGTTCAACTTGCCAGAAAGCCAAGAAATGGCTGGATGGACACGATATGCAATATAGCGAACGACATATTGCGGAGAATAATCCTTCCTATGATGAATTAAGGGAATGGTATCGGAAAAGCGGGCTGCCACTAAAAAGATTTTTCAATACCAGTGGTGTGCTTTATAAAGAAATGCAGCTTAAGGACAAGCTATCTACTATGAGCGAAGAAGCCCAATTGAAACTCCTGGCCACCGATGGGATGCTCGTGAAACGTCCGCTTGTTGTCAAAGGCGATACTGTGCTTGTAGGTTTCAAAGAAGCCGAATGGGCGGAAAAACTGGACTGATATTGTGCCTGAAGACAAAGTGGTACAGGACAGGCTTGGATATCCGGAGCTGGCAGCACTATACTCAAAAACGCGAGACGCATTTTTAGGCGCCTTCGATAAAAAATTTAAGATCAGATGCTGATATTGCCGGGATGTTTTGTGTTAGAATTGCCGAGGTTATTTGGGCTTTGTGGGCCGGAATTGCCGAAACTATATCAAGGCATTGTGTGCTAAGATGCTAGATATCAAAAACTTAATGAGGTTATTTCTATGATAAAAAATGAAAAATTGAAACAATGGGTGGCGGAGCTGGAGGCTCATATGACTCCGGACAGAGTGCATTTGTGTGATGGCTCGCAGGAAGAGTATGAGCGTCTGCTGGCGATGGAAGTCGAGCGGGGCGCAGCTATCGAGTTAAATCCGGAGCTGCGGCCGGGCTGCTATCTGTTCCGCTCCGATCCGTCGGATGTGGCACGGGTAGAGAATCGGACTTTCATCGCTGCTGAGACGGAGGATGAGGCCGGGCCGACCAATAATTGGATCGATCCGGTCGAGCTCAAGCAGACAATGTCAGAATTGTACCGCGGCTGTATGAAAGGACGGACGATGTATATCATCCCCTTCTGCATGGGACCGCTTGATTCTCCGCATTCACGACTGGGTGTTGAGATTACGGACAGTGCTTATGTTGTGACCAATATGTGCATCATGACCCGTGTCGGCACGCCGGTGCTGGAGATGATCAATGCCGGTCGGCCCTATGTAGCGGCGCTGCATTCAGTCGGCTATCCTCTGGAGCCGGGACAGGAGGATCTGCCTTGGCCCTGCGCGCCGATGGAACAGAAATATATTTCCCACTTCCCCGAGACGCGTGAGATTTGGTCTTACGGCTCCGGCTACGGCGGCAACGCGCTGTTAGGCAAGAAATGCTATGCTCTGCGGATCGCTTCCGTGCTCGGGCGCGATGAGGGCTGGTTGGCAGAGCATATGTTGATCTTGAAGCTGACCTCGCCGGAGGGAGAAGTTTTCCACATCTGCGGTGCCTTCCCCTCGGCCTGCGGCAAGACTAATCTGGCTATGATTGAGCCCACTCTTGAGGGCTGGACAGCTGAAACTATCGGTGACGATATCGCCTGGATACATTTAGGCGAGGACGGTCGCCTGTGGGCGATCAATCCTGAATCCGGCTTCTTCGGTGTCGCTCCGGGCACCTCTTATAAATCAAACTATAATGCTATGAAGGCAGTCGAATATAATACGATCTTCACTAATACCGCCCTGACAGATGATGGCGATATCTGGTGGGAAGGCATGGGCGGACCGGCTCCTGAGCATTTGCTCGACTGGCAAGGCCGGGACTGGACACCGGACAGCGGTACCAAAGCGGCCCATCCCAACGCCCGCTTTACCGTGCGCGCTGATCAGGCGCCTTCGATTGCGCCGGATTGGGAAGCACCGCAGGGAGTGCCGATCGACGCTATCTTGGTCGGCGGTCGCCGCTCAGATACGATTCCGCTGGTCTACGAGAGCCTGTCCTGGCAGCACGGCATCTTCATGGGCGCCATCATGGGCTCAGCCATCACAGCCGCCGTGATCTCCGATCAGGTCGGCCAGGTCAGACGCGATCCTTTCGCTATGCTGCCGTTCTGCGGCTATCATATCGGTGACTATCTGCGTCACTGGCTACAGGTGGCCGAGCAGACCTCAGCGGACAAGCTGCCGCATCTGTTCTCGGTCAACTGGTTCCGCCAGGATGAGGAGGGCAATTTCCTCTGGCCGGGCTTCGGCGAGAACTCACGCGTTTTGAAGTGGATTGTCGAACGCTGTCGCGGATTGTCCGGTGCCAGGAAAACCGCAGTCGGATATGTTCCCGGGACGGAAGATATTGACCTCACCGGTCTGGACATTACCGCGGATCAGCTCGCCGACCTGCTGACGATCGACCGGGACAAGTGGCTGGCCGAGGTGGCCTCGATCCGCCACAATTTCGAATCCTACGGGCCCAAGCTGCCGGCAGAGCTGTGGCAGGAGCTGGAATCTTTGGAGCAACGCTTGCAGGCTATGGCGTAAGCTGCCTATTTGCCCCGGCAAACCATATCTAACGTGATATAATAAAGAGGATATTACTAATATCCTCTTTATTTATTTGAAAAGAAAAAAGGAGCTTATCTGTTTCAAAAAACTATCCGGACGAGGGGTCAGTCGCTGCCATTTAGTTTTCCCTCCATTGATCTGAAACTATCCATACGAGGGGGTAGGAACAAATGAAGATGAAAAAGAGTTTTCCGGGAGTGATACTTATCCTCCTTGCGGTTGCTGTTCTCACAGCAGCATGCAATACAGAAGGAAAAGAAAAAGTCGCCAACGATGTCAAAGTTGAGGTTCCGGCAGGTAAAGCAGATCCCTATGATATTTATGAGGCAGATCATGGCACGTATTATTCTTATGAAAGAATCTGTGATAATAAAAAGTGGGATCTGATTATCTATATGCCAGTTGAGGGCGATTCCTTTTACTTTGATGCCAGAGCACAGGCAGAAGACAAAATATATTCCCTGGCCTTAGATAAGATTGACGTCAAGAAAACAGCTAAGGCTAATTTCTTAAAAGAGGCGGAGAAATATATTGCGCTTGGTTTTGCTAACCTGGATCAGGCAAAGGTATCTAAAGTTTCGGATTTTGTTACTAATTTAGAAGAAGATGAACATCAGGGTGAATACTTAAGACCGCCTCTGGCCTCCAATCCTCTGGTAAAGCCCTAAACTTCTTATAACTTATAACTGAGGATTAATATCTGACACGCGGGAAGCGGTGTTGCTGCCAAGAATCGGCAAGGTGTCGTAAATTGTTATTGAAAAACTGATTAAGGCGCTGCCTGAGTGCTGCGCCTTTTTTCTGTGCAGACAGGGTTGGTCTGTGCTCGGCCCGATATGTTAACTCGTGAAAGTGGTACCTTTCAGCGCGAGTGGGAAAGGACGCCGGACGCTCCGAGCGCAATGGTTAGCCGTTTTTGTGCGCAGCGGGAAGCACATAAGAAGCAAACAAATAAATTTAGATCTTTTCGTCTTTCCGTGCGGGTAGGGCCAGGTGGGTGGCGCTGAAGACCGTTAGGATAAAGTAGAGAGAATAGACGGCTATTACGACCAGAGTGGCAAGGGTGGTTGAACGCAGGTAGCCGGAGAGGCCGACCAGCTCAATCAAGCCGGAAAAGAAGCGGAAAGCGAAGACCGAATGCAGTGTGGCTACAACCAGCGGCAGATAGAAATAGAGTACTGTTTCGGTTATGATCTGACGGCGCAGATACCCGCGTCGGGCGCCAATTTGGCTCAGTATGCGGTAACGGATGCGATTATCGCTGATTTCGCTTAAATGCTGGAGCGCCAGAATCGTTGCCGTAATCAAGATAAAAGTTAAACAGATATAGAGGCCGACAAAACTGAGCATAACTTTAACTCCGGCATTCGCCTCTAATTCCGCTTTGCTGTCGATATAGTCCAACATGCCCGTGAAAGAGGGCAAATCCAAGTCTCGGCCGATATCCTCTTGCAAATCGTAAAATAAATTCTGAATCGCGCCCATATGGTCAGCTTCGGCCTCCGGCTGCCGCTGCAAAGCTATTCTGTACCCCTGCTGTTGCAGCTCCATTCCGGCTATAAGTTCGTCAGGAACAACGGCCAAAAGTCGGCCCTGCATACCGAGCAGCGGCCAGAAATTATCATCTACCAGCACCTGATCGAATTTGAGAGTGGTGGCCGAATGTCCGCTCTTAACTGTCAGAGCCAGAGCTTCCGATCGCATGCCGCCGGCAATTTCATGGGCTGCCGGAACCAGAGGATGACCCAGCAAGACCGTTTCGGTATCACTCCAAGCCGGTGTCAGACCTTGTTGCTCCAGAGCTTTAGCTGCTTCCCCCGCCGATATCAACAGGAAAAGCTGACCATTGGTGTTTTTCAGATCTTCCCAGGTTCTACGGATATGATCCGAAACTTGGCCCTGCGCAGCGGACAACCCCAAGTCGCCTTCGTCAAAAAAATAAAACTTGGTCAAAGAAGAGGTAACGATACCATAGCGTGTATCCCCCTGCAGAGGGGCAATTTGGGCGGCGTAGTTCCGTCGGTAGCTGTCTTCCAGCCTGAGCGATAAGCTTCGCACCTCCTGCTTGTTGAGAATGCGACCGCTGTCGGGTTCAATCGAGAGATCATATGCGATCCAGGCTTCGATGTCGAATTTTTTATCGGTGCTATAGGGAGCCAGCAGGCGATTTGATTCCCGGATGAAGAAGAATGAGACCGACAAGATACTCAGGGTAAAGAACAGGAGCAGAGCGGTCGTGGCCAGAGAAAGCCAGAATGAGCTCATGCGGGCGGCGATCTGGCGCAACGTGAAGTAGTTAAGGCGGCGATAGTAGAAGGGTTTGACCAATTGGGCCAACCGGAGCAGGAAACCGGTCAGGGAGGCAAACAGCAGATAGGTGCCAATGATGCCCAAGACAATCGCCTTGGGGAAATCATGCGGGATCTGCAGGGGCATGCGGGCGAGGCTGAGAATCAGGCTGTAGGCTTGAGCCAGAATAAGTATCGCGGCGATAAAGCCGAGCACCGACAGGGCAGAGCGCAGTTTGCCGGGGTGGCGGAGTCTGCGCTCGGGCCGGATCAGATCAATCAGCTTGAGCCGAGAGAGCTGGATGGCGATAAAGACCAGAACCAGCAAGCTGATGACAAGGTAAGCGATAATGGTTGCGACCAGGGACTGCGGAGAAAAGACAAAGCGGAACTGAGACAGATCAATCAGAAAAGCACGCATTACCAGCAGGGACAGGCCTTGCGAGCCGAAGGTCCCGAGGATCAGACCCAGTACGAGCGCATTGAGATTGATGAACAGGATCTCCAGTGCCAGCATTCGCGCCAATTGGCGCGGCTTCATACCCAGTACCAGATAGAGACCGATCTCACACTTGCGCCGCTTAAACATGAAACGGTTGGCATAGAGGATCAGAAAACCGAAGACAGCAACCAGAAAGCGGGAGAGGATCTTCATGATGTCGGTCATACCGATCAGCATCCATACTATATTTCCGCTATAGGCACTGAAAGCTTCCTGGCTGGTGGCTGTCCGGAACATGTAGAACAGAACCACCGACAAGGTCAAGGTCAAAAAATAGAGCGCATAGTCTCTCAGACTGCGACGCATATTGCGGTAGGAAAGTTTGAACAGCATAGGCGCCTCGTCGCTTAATGGCAGTTAGACACAGCCGCCGTTATCGGCACAGCTGCCCTCAGGCAGGAGCCTTTGTCGGTTGTTATTCGATACTGCTTGCCAATTGCCACTGATATCGCGGCGCGGCGATACGGAGGGTAGTTGTTACACATGACTGCCGTCCTTCAGAACCCCCGGATCCCCCAGGTCTCTCAGGACATCGATGATCTGGCCATAGAAGATCTCGCGGCTGGCCGTATCCTCTCTCTTCAGTTCGTGGTAGAGGCTGCCGTCCTTAAGAAAGAGAATGCGGCTGCAATAGCTGGCCGCCATAGGATCATGCGTCACCATCAGTAAAGTCGCGCCCAGCTCCGTCCGCATCGATTGCAACAGTTCCAAGAGCTGGCGCGAAGAAACGGAGTCCAGAGCTCCCGTCGGTTCATCAGCCAAAATGATATCCGGTCTGCCGACGACCGCCCGGCAGGCCGCCACTCGTTGAGCCTCGCCCCTGGACATCTGATCCGGGAAGCGGTCGAGCAGATCGGCAACACCCAGGACTTCCGCCACTTTCCTGATCCTGACCGCAGCTTCCGCCTGGCGGACACCGGCCAGACTGAGCGGCAACATGATATTCTCAAAGCCGGTCAACGTGGTCAGCAGATTATAGTCCTGAAAAATAAAGCCGAGTCGGCGACTGCGAAAATCCGCCGCCTGACTCGGTTTTAAGGACTTGAGATCTGTGCCGCCGACAGTAACGGTGCCCTCCGTAGGGCGGTCAATCGTTGAGATCAGGTTCAGCAGTGTCGTCTTACCGGAACCTGATGGGCCCATAATGCCCAGAAATTCCCCCGGACAGACCGTAAAAAACACATTGTCCAGCGCTCTGGTCCGGGCGGCCTGCCGTCCGTAGACTTTGGTCAGCCCTCTGATCTCCAGCAGCGGCGCATTTCCGCTCTCATCAGCATCAAGGCACATTGCTATCTTCTACTCTGTACTAACCTGAAGTTATTTTTTCTCCACACTGATCACATGTCGCGGCATACTGTCATGGAGCTCTCCGCCTTCGCAGACCAGCGACAGCATCGTACCCGGCTTGAGGAACGGCAGCTGCTGAGACACCGTGATCGAAGCGGTCAAAACCTCATCATGCCCCTCAATCAGCAGATAGTAATAGGTATTGCCCTCCATCACCACGCTCTGAATATCGGTCAACTTGCCCTCGATCGTGATCGGCTTGATATCCTCCGGCTCTTTTTCGCTATCGTCAATCTGCAGACGCCCGGCCAATTTCAACTGATAATTATTTAAAGCCTCCCGGATCGAAAAGCCGGTCGCTGTCACTTGATAGTTCTTAGCATTGACCAGCGCGTACATCTTCACCAGTTGGGCATCATCTTTCAGAGCCATACAATAAGTCGGCTCATCGCTTACGTTCAACAGGATCGGGAAAGTAGAGCTATAACGCTTCTCCTGCACTGCGCCCTCGGCGGAGTCCATGGCAGAATACTCATCAGCCGAAGACACCGGATAGAACTTGGTATCTTTCGTACGCAGATTGACCAACACAAAGCCCAGATTCGAGGCATCGCTGGCGACCGAGGTGATACCGGTATATAGATAAACATCATCATATAAAGCCAGATAATTGTAGCCCTGTGTAGTGCGCAGTACACCTTTCTGACCGATGATCGAGTTGAAAAAACCTTTCTGATATAAGCCGTTCCAGTCCAGCTGCTGGATAATCATTTCCGCAGGATAGATCCGATCCGCCCAGGTCGGACATTCCTCAACCGGCACCTTGGTTGTCTCACCGGTGATCGCATTGCAGAGAATCACCTCACTGACATCCAGACCGTTAAACCAACCGACCCTAGGCTCCATCACAGGCACAATCCAGAACGGCGTGCCCTCATCATCCACCTCAAAGCGCTCATCCCCCATGATGGCCGTGGGATAGGTAAAGCGCAGATGGCGGCTGATATTGCGGAAGAAATAATCTGACTCGGAATATTTCATGCCGCTGGGCAAAGTATGCATCGTCACCTCACCCGAGATCAGGTCAACCATAATCTCCTTAGGCAGACCTTCCCTATGGTTGTTAAACCATTTGAAGATATCGACATAGCGCAAAGGCGTGACCCTGGTCGGACGGCCCTTATAGTTGATCTGCGTATAATCGTCGGCAACATCAAATTGCGAGACCAGATCCGCCATCTCACCCATGCGCTTATTACCCAGGCGCATCGCAGTATCGCGGTCAACCGTCGGGATATCGTAGAACTCAATCTCATAGACATCTTTAGTGAAATCACCTTCAACTTTGGTAATCAGCTGAGCAAAGTCCCGCGAACGGAAGATTTTGGCACCTGTCAATTGCAATACGAAGAACAGAATCAGCAAAATAACCGGAATCCAGAGCAGCCTGCTGCCCCTCTTAAAACTCTGGAATATTTTTTTCATCTGATCCGCCGGATTGCCCGGTTGCTTGGGCTTGACCCGCGACCGGAACTTAATCCCGAACGGGCCGACTTGTTCCCGGAAAACTTCTTCCTCAGTGTCAGCCTCCGAATCGGCCGCTTTCTTCTTTGCCCCGCCGAAAGCCAAAAAGCCGGCAAAAGGTAAAATCACCAAGAACGAAATCACAATAAAGGAGAAGAAGAACCCCGGGTCACGGAAGTTCAGCGGTATCAAAGTAAAATACCACCACAAGAAAATCGCCACTGCCAGGGCGACATAATATATAACTACATATTTCTTCTTCATCTCTGCCTCATAGACCTTTCTTATCTGTCATATTATCTATCATATATCTATATATATTTTTCGAGCAATTTTTAGTATACCTTATCATTGTCTGGGACAAAGCAACTAACATAAACTTAACATCAAGCGACATCAATCGCCTGCCTTAAATCATCTCAACACTCTGTTCAGTAATGCATATAATTTTCCGGGAGTGCGAACTATAAATCAGAGCAAGTCATCTCCACGCCCTCAGCAGTCACACGCGCTAAAACCATAGGTCTGACCTTGGCTTTTTCATCCGCTATGACGAAGGCGCCCTCGGTGCGCTCGACAGCCTCCCTCAGCTGTTCATCCTGATTGTAGTACAGCGTGACCAGCGGCTCGCCCTCAGTCACCCTATCTCCCAGCGTTTTATGTAAGATGATGCCCGCCAATGGATCAATCGCATCTTCCTTGCGGCTGCGCCCCGCCCCTAGCAGACCTGCCGCTCGTCCTATATCATCCGTCTCAATAAAATGGACGAAACCTGAGCTGGCAGCCACAACAGTATATGACTGTGACGCCCGATCAAAAGTTTTTTCACCACGGATATAGGCGGCATCACCGCCCTGGGCGGCCACCATCAGGGCAAAAGTCTCCAACGCTCTGCCGGAATTAACTGCCTCTTCTGCCAGTTGCCCACATTGCTCCAGACTGCCTCGACCTGCCAGATACAGCATATTAGCAGCCAGCTGACGGCACAACACTGCTAAATCGGCCGGGCCTTCGCCGCGCAGAACTTGCAGCGATTCTTCGACTTCCAGACTATTGCCGATCATCATGCCCAGCGGCCGGTCCATATCAGTCACCAGCGCAACCGTCTCCCGACCTGCGTGCTCACCGATATTCACCATTATTTGCGCTAAGGCAATCGCCTCATCTACAGTCTTCATAAAAGCGCCACTGCCGGTCTTGACATCAAGTACGATCTTGTCAGCGCCGGAAGCGAGCTTCTTGGACATGATGCTGGAGGCGATCAGAGCAACTTGGTCAACCGTCGAGGTAACATCGCGCAGAGCATACAATTTCTTATCTGCCGGGGCCAGATTCGCAGTCTGCCCGGCCAGGGCCAGATTGATCTCCCTGACCTGACTGATAAACTGATCAATCTCCAATTCAGTGGAAAGTCCCGGAATTGCCTCCAGCTTATCAATGGTGCCGCCGGTATGGCCCAGCCCGCGGCCGGACATCTTAGCTACAGGCACACCGCAGACAGCGACCATCGGCGCCACGATCATGGTCGTCTTATCGCCGACGCCTCCGGTCGAGTGTTTATCCACTTTGATGCCGGGGATCTCCGACAGATCAATCTGATCTCCGGACTCGGCCATGGCCAGCGTCAGCTCACCCGTCTCCTGTGACGTCATCCCGGTAAACCAGATCGCCATCAGGAATGCCGCCGCCTGGTAATCAGGAATGCTTCCCGCCACATATTCCGAGATAAAATATCTGATTTCATCTCGTGTCAGGCTTTTGCCATGCTGTTTTTTATTAATCAAGTCAATCATATTCATAAGTAATCTACGCCTAAGTCCGGTCTTGCTCCGCTTCGGCCTGGGCGATCCTGACCAGGCGCGAAGTTCCCAGCCTGCTTGCTCCCAGTTCGATAAATCTCACAGCATCCTCCAGTGAAGAGATGCCGCCTGCGGCCTTGATTTGTACTCCGGGCCCGATATGCTCGCGGAGCAACATCACATCGTCAAAAGTCGCACCGCCGCCGGCAAATCCGGTCGAGGTCTTGATAAAGTCCGCCCCGCCAGCGGTCACAACTTGGCAGAGTTTGATCTTTTCCTTTTCGCTCAGTTCACTGGCTTCAATTATCACCTTGAGGATTTTGTCCTCGCAGATCATTTTCAATTGTTCAATCTCATCCTGTACATATTCGTAGAGACCATCCTTGACCCATCCGAGATTGACGACCATATCGATTTCGGAGGCGCCTTCGTCAATGGCTTCTTGGGTTTCAAACATCTTGGTGGCAGTGCTGCTGTAACCGTTGGGGAAGCCGACCACCGTGCAAATCGGAATCCGATCCTCCGCATATTCCGCCGCATCCGCCACAAAGGCGGGCGGGATACAGACCGAGGCACAGCCGAATCTGACTGCCTCATCAATCAGCCGGCAGATCTCATCCCAGGTAGCAGTCGGCCGCAGCAGAGTGTGGTCAACATAACTCAGAACTTCTGTGATTTCCATGGCATTACCTCTCGCATCATAGCTTGCAACTGTTTTAATTATATCCCACTCGGGGAAAGGCCGCATTAACAATGCCTCTGACCCCGCCCTATGCTATACTTTGAACAAAATCGTCAAGGAGATCAGCCTTGTCCAACAGATATCAAAAACCATTGTCAATCGCTCTGGTCGGAATGGGCCGGGTCGCCGAGAAACATCTCAAAGCGATCCGTTTCTGGGAGCAAAAGCAGAGGCTGCGGCTGATAGCCGGAGTTAAACTCAGACCGGAGGCCGGCGCTGAAATACTTAAGAGACATGGCTTTCGGCGCAGTATCCCTGTCTACGCTGCGATCGAACAGATGCTGGCGGAAACGAAGCCGGATATCTGCGCTATAACTACGCCTAGCGGCAGCCATTTTGATCTGGCTGAAAAGGCTCTGCAAGCCGGCTGCCATCTGCTGATAGAAAAGCCTTTGACCTTAGATCTGGACCAAGCTGACTATCTGCTGGACCTGGCTGACAAAGCCGATCTCAAGATCGCAGTCGGACATATTTTTCGCTATGCCATGACTATGCAGGAGCTGCAGACAGACTTGGCCGCAGGTCACTTCGGCCGCATCCTATACGGCAGCGTTATTGTCCGCTGGGGCCATGATCAGGCCTATTATGAGAAACAGCCCTGGCGCGGCAGCTGGCAAGATGACGGCGGTGTCTTAATGAACCAGACTGTACATGCTCTCGATCTGATGACTTGGCTCTGCGATTCACTGCCTATCACGGCCAATTGTGAACTGGCGCACCTACGCCATCAGATCGAAGCTGAAGATTTTGGGCTAGGCATCTTCCGGCTCGCCAATGGCGCTCTCTTGTCCGTCGAGGGCACAACTGTCGGTGATCCCGGCGACCAGGAGGCCGCCTTATTCATCCAGACTGAGAAAGCGAGTATTCGGGCTTCTAAAAGACGAGGCAGTCATAAGCTTAGTGTTCTTGATCAGGACGGTCGTTTCCACAGCAGAAAATACATCCGGCGACATCTGCGCCGTCAGGTCCGGCGCTACGGTCTGCTAGGGCTAAAACAATTGGCCAATCCCCACACAGCGCTCTACGACGATCTGATCAGATCCATCAGAGAGAACCGCGAACCTCTCGCCTCCGGCATCAGCGGTCGTGATGCCGTAGCCATGGTACTCAGCCTCTACCAATCCTACCGGGAACGGCGTCCGATCAAGTACCCGCCCTCAGAACGGCGGCTCACACCGCAGGACATATAGAAGTCGAATATATCATCACGGAATACACCCCTGAGGACTACTTACATCAATAGTTGACCTCTACAAATTAATTTTCTAAATGGCTTTGGCCGCAGCTTCTAAAGCCTTGTCCATAGCTGTCAGCATTTCAGAAACAACCTTTTCATCATGCTTAATACTAAGCGCATGATGTGACAGTGGATTTTGTGAACACCAAACACCATTATTTTGGAGCGAATTAACATAGTGCTCATACATTACAGGATTGGTCGCTGCTGCCTCCCGATAGTTCGTAGGTGCCTTATCCATGAAATAAACCTGGAAATGACCGCCTTTGCCGCGCATCAGAGCAGGAATTCCTTTGCCTGCTGCTAGGGCATTAAACTCGGAACATAAATTATCAGTTGTAATATTTAGTTTCTCTACGACATTTTTAGATTCCAGAAGATCTAAAGTGGCGGCAGTTGCACATATTGAAAGCTGATGTCCATTAAATGTGCCGAGGAAGGCAACTGTTTGGCCCGGCGCAGTAATATCCATAAATTTTGCTTTACCGGAAACGGCCGCAGATATATAACCGTTAGCAAAGGCCTTGCCATACATGCAGAGATCCGCGCGAACATTATAATATTCCTGACATCCCCCGGGGGCTACACGAAATCCGGTAAGCAACTCATCAAAGACTAAAACTATCCCCAATTCATCGCAAATACTTCTCAAGAAATCTATGTATTTGTGGCTTGCTTCAACCAAGCCGATATCAATCATGATCGGCTCCAAAATAATGGCAGCCAATTCATCCTTATGTTCTCTGATCAAATTCTCTGACGCCTCAATATTATTGAAAGGCAAAACCAAAGTATTTTCTACGACTTTAGGATCCAGTCCGGCTGTGCCGGGCACTGAATTCGGTCGGTCAACACTCCCAACTTTTGACAGCGGGGCAAAACTGTTTACATAAACAGCGTCATACCAGCCATTGTAAGCTCCCTCCATAACCGCAATTTTATTGCGGCCGGTTGCTGCTCGGACAATATGCAGAATATGGAGAACCGCCTCCGTACCAGTGTTGGTAAAACGCACTCTTTCATTCCCGGTAATTCTCAAAAAACGCTCCGCTACATCTACACTTAATTTGCTATCAAAACCTGTTACTAAATTCCCGTTTTGAAGCATATATTTCTGCATCAATTCATTGAATTCCTGATTGTTGTGCCCGAGTATGAGGGTGCCATTACCCATTATTAAGTCAATAAATCTGTTGCCATCGATGTCATAAACATAAGCATCTTGAGCTTTGGACATATATATGGGATGAGGCTTTCTGTTTCTGCCATTAGCATTCAGGCCTCCTGACATATACTCTTTAGCTCTTGCAAATAATTCTTGAGATTTTGTGTACTGCATGATGTTTCCTCCCAGCGACTAATTCATATTAATTATATTGCTATGCAGCATATCGTCAGCGTTTAAATGCATATAGATTGCACTCGGTTCCAGTAATAGCGGATCTTGTCATCATCGTTTGCCGACCGGCAGCGTTTGTGTCAGCAGGTTCGCCTTTTCAACTCTACAGCTTGTCTGTAAATGGTGGGTAGATTATACCGTGTTCGGTTACGATCGCTGTAATCAGGTCAGCGGGCGTTACATCGAAGCCGGGATTGTAGACCGGAACCTCCGATGGGCAGATATAGTCGCCATTTATCAGCCTGATTTCATCAGCACTGCGTTCTTCAATGGGAATGTCCGCCCCGGTCGGGCAGGACAGATCGATGGTCGAGGTCGGTGCGGCAATATAGAAAGGGATGCCGAAGTGGCGGGCCAGAATGGCGACTCCCAGGGTACCGATCTTATTCGCGGTATCGCCATTGGCGGCAACTCGGTCACAGCCTGTAATGCAGGCTTGGATCTTGCCCTGGCTCATCACACTGGCTGCCATGTTGTCACAGATCAGGACGAGATCTGCACCGGCCTGCTGCAGTTCAAAAGCCGTCAGTCGTGCTCCCTGCTGGCGGGGTCTGGTCTCATCGACATAGATGCGAAGCGGAATGTCCCGCTCCAGCGCCAAATAGAAGGGAGCGGTGGCCGTACCATAGCCAGTAGTGGCCAGTGCACCGGCATTGCAATGTGTCAGGACACCGTCGCCAGGCTTTAGCAAGCTCAGGAGATACTCGCCGATCGCTCGATTGGTACGTAGGTCTTCCTCCTGGATCAGAACCGCTTCCCTCTCCAGACAGGAGAACAGTTGTGCCTGTATGGCGCTTTCGACAAATACTGATAAGTCATGCTCTAAACAACGGCGAGCCGCAGCCAACATGCGTGAAACTGCCCATTCTAAATTGACAGCGGTGGGGCGGGCCGAGATCAGGTAGTCGGCTCGTTGTTCAAAAGCGGTCAAGAAATCTCCGGCGCTGATACGGTAAGCTGCTTGATCCGACCCGATGGCAGAAGAATCAGTCCTAACTGTTTCGCCCGGACTTTCTAATGTCGGACTGCAGGCTCGGTCTTGTGAGCAAGGCTCGCTCGTAGCCGGAATCGGAGCCGTAACGACCTCATCAACCTCGGTAGCAAGCAATATAGCTTCGTTCTCTGTCGGCAGAAGCTCTCCGGCTGCCAGCACCATACCGTAGGCGGCGGCAACTCCGATCGCCGGCGCGCCGCGCACTACCATATCGCGAATCGCTTCGTACACACCTGCAACGGTGTCATATTCGAGATAGCTGATCCTGGCGGGCAGCTCTCTCTGATCAAGCAGACTAAGCCGCCCTTCTGACCAGTGTAAAGTATCCATCTGACCCTCCTTGTCTCTATGATAGAGGAAAAAGTTCAGCCTCACAATTCGGCATTTTGTTATAGTATGAGGCAGACGAAGGCGTCAGGCAGGTAGATTATTCCGCTTGGCGGTCGCTATTGAACTTCATTTTAACGGACGTTTGTAATTACGGACGACGGCGGACTGTCTGCGACAAAGGAGTGAAAAGAATTTGAGTACACAGCGGAAGAAAGGCTTCAATAAGTGGGTGATTGTAGTCTCCTGCTTTTTTGTGATGGCTCTGACCGTCGGCATCATCTACAATGTTTTTACGATCTTTACCATCCCGGTGACAGAGGGGCTGGGAATCAGCCGGCAGAGTTTCTCACTGGCTCAGACTCTGATCCTGGTGACTACAATCTTCGTCAATCTGATCATCAGCCGCCTGATAGATAGATATGGGCTGATCCGTCTGTTCAGGATTTTCGCTATCCTGACGCCACTATTCTATCTCGGCTTTGCTTTCGTCACTAATCTCTGGCAACTGTATGCGATTTCGCTCCTGGTCGGGATCGCGCAATGCTTCATTACGATGGTGCCGGTTTCCGCCTTGCTCAACAGCTGGTTTGACCGCGATATAGGTTTGGCGCTGGGAATTACCTTCATGGGCAGCGGTATCGGAGGTATGGTCCTCAATCCACTGGTCAATATTATTATCGAATCCTTGAGCTGGCGGCATGCTTTCGGCTTTCTGACGCTGCTCATGTTCGTCTTCGTGGTGCCGATCGGCTTCTTCGTTCTCCGCCTGCCGCCGCATCCGGCCGGCAGTGCTGTTTTTGAATCAGGAATAGAAGGAGCGCCGGGAACAACATCTTCTGGTCTGAATGGCGCGATTGCTGACGAAGCCGAAAAAATAGTCTCCGCCGAAACTGCAACCACCGCACTAGCTGACAAGGCATCAGCCTCTGACGCACTGGGATCCTCCCCTGCAGTAGAAGTGGCTGATGTGGTCAATGAATACTTAACCACGGGCAAAGGAGTGGCTGCCGACCGCAAGTTCTGGCTGCTGGCCCTAGCTTTTCTCTGCAACGGAGTTGCCGGCTACAGCATTATCAACTTCGTGACACCTTATTTCCGTGATCTTGGTTATTCTTCCTATTACGCCGCCAATGTTATGGCTATGTCTATGGGGCTACTGGCCGTAGGAAAAGTCTTGCTCGGTCTGATCTATGACCGTACCTCAGTTCGCTTCGCAACGCTGCTGGCCATCTTCGCCGCTTTCACAGGCCTGGGGGCGCTCTGCCTGGCACACTATACCTGGGCGCTGGTACCCCTAGCATTCGGCAATCTACTGGGCAGTCCGGCCGGTACAGTCTCGCCACCTTTGGTAGCGCGAGGAATTTTCCGGCCGGAAGATTATTCTAAGGTCAATAGTCTCTTCGTATCTTTTTATAATATCGGCATGACCTTCACGCCAATTATCGGCAATACCATCTTCGATCTTACCGGCAGCTACCGGCCACATTTTATAGCCATGCTTATACCTATGGCCCTCTGTTTCTTCCTGTTCTATCTGGTATTGCCGCGGGAAGAGGGCAAGGCCGCAGCGGGCAGATAATCGGGTAGATAATGTTTATATAAAATGTACATAGTTATTAATTAGCTACCGCAGATTGCCCATTTTACAATATCTTCTATTCTGGCTAAAATGGTTTATATGAAGTAACTAATTTTCATTTTAACTTTCTATTCGTAAGTACTTTATTGGCTTTTTTCATCGGTAATGGTTTTGATTCAAATCTTTTCCGGTTATTCATTATGCATAAAAATTGTTGTATTTTTGTATAATGTCAAAAGATCAGTGTTTTTCAGGGTAAAATTATTGCTTATAACATTAATCAATGTTACGATATGTAATCATAGGTTTATATTTGGAGGTAGATTATGATTGTTGGCATCCCTAAAGAAATTATGCCCCGTGAACAGCGCGTGTCTGCAACACCGGAAACAGTAAAGAAAATGGTTACGGACGGATTGCAAGTCCTAGTAGAGAAAGGAGCCGGTACAGGTTCTTTTTATCATGATCCGGAATATCAGGAAGCCGGCGCGGAACTCGTAGATACAGCCAAAGAAGTCTTCGACCGGGCAGAGATCATTCTCAAGGTCAAAGAGCCGCAGTTCAATGCCGATTATGGTAAAAATGAAGCAGACCTGATGCATCGGGGACAAATCTTAATCACCTTTATCCATCCTGCTTCACCCGTCAACCATGAAATGGTGCGGAAACTGGCGGAAAACGGTATCACCGCACTGACCTTAGACGCTATACCGCGTATCTCCCGTGCCCAAAACATGGACGCCCTGACTTCAATGTCAACTTGTGCCGGCTACAAAGGCATCCTGCTGGCGGCCAACGCCCTGCCCAAATTTGTGCCGCAAATCTTTTCGGCAGTCGGCATGGTTAAACCGATCAATGCCCTGATCATTGGTGCCGGCGTCGGAGGTTTGCAGGCCTTGGCTACAGCCAAGAGACTGGGCGCCATAACCTATGCCGCAGACATCAGGCCGGATGCTGTAACTCAAGCCCAATCTCTGGGCGCCAAGATCGTCGAGACCGGTGTGCCTAGTGAAGAGGCTGTCGGTGAAGGCGGCTACGCTCTGCAGCTCTCTGAAGAGCGACTGGCAGAGGAGCGCGAATTGCTGGCACCGCAGCTTGAGCAGATGGACATCGTTTTCCTCTCAGCCCTAGTCCCCGGCAAAGTCGCCCCTATTCTGGTCACCGAAGATATGGTCAAGAGAATGAAGCCCGGTTCAGCTATTGTTGACATCTCGATCGACCAGGGCGGTAATTGTGAAATCACCCCGCCGGGCGCCGTGGAAGTCAAACATGGCGTCACTTTGATCGGCATTAAAAATCTGCCCGGGCATCTGCCGCAGAGCGCCACTTGGATGTTTGCCCATAATGTCTATAATCTGGTGCATTATCTCTGCCGGGACGGCGAGATCATACTCGACTTCAGTGATGAAATCATAGCTTCAATCTTGACCACCCATGACGGTGAGATTGTTCATCAAGGCGCCCGCGAGGCGATGGGTCTATAGTATATCCAATATTGCCACCGGCACTTCAGCCGGTGGCATTTTATTTTTGTGAGGTGAAAATTGTCTGCGATTCAATTTGTCTTATTGGCTATTTTTGTGGTATCCGCTCTGGTCGGATACAAGATTATCAACCGCGTGCCGAGTCTATTGCACACGCCTCTGATGTCCGGCATGAACGCTTTCTCCGGAGTCACAATCTTAGGCTGTTTAGCGGCGACCGCCGCTACCGGTACCCTGGGTGAACCGGGTGTTAACTGGATAGCCAGGATTTTCGGCTATATAGCCATTATTTTGGCTATGTTAAACGTAGTAGGCGGATTTGCCGTCACAGATCGGATGCTGCGCATGTTCCACAGTGAATCTGCTGACAGGACCGAAAAAACCGGAGGACAGAACTAATGTTAAATTCTCTTATTTCAGTCGCTGTCATGGCACAAAGCAGCACCGTCAATATCATCCCCAATATGGATCCTGACAAGCAGATTCCCTATCTGGTTTTGGCAGGACTATTGGCGATCACGGTTCTGATCGGTATTTCCATGATGAGCAAGGTCAACCGCGCCGTAGCCGGCAATCTCCTGGGTTCAGTATCCATGGCCCTGGCGATCGCACTTACCTTGTGGGCTTTCGATATCTTCTCAGTGATTGATCTCTGGGTCGCCATGTTGATCGGCACTATTCTTGGTCTGATCATCTCGCGCAAGGTCACCATGCTCCAGATGCCCCAGATGGTCGGCCTGCTCAACGGTTTCGGCGGTGGTGCCTCCATGATCGCCGGTGCCCTGACTTTGATCAATCCCGGCGGTGAAGACCCCTTCTCATTAATTACCTCCGGTCTAGCCATCTATGTCGGCTCACTGACTCTGACCGGCTCCATTGTAGCAGCCGGCAAGCTCCACCAGGTTTTCACGCAAAAACCTATTGTACTCAAAGGGCATCAGTTCTGGACCATTTCCACAGCACTGCTGGGATTTGTCAGTGCCATTCTCTTTGTTCATCCCGCTTTTGCGAGCGGAGCAGCCAAGATATTCCTGATTATGCTATCAGCCATCATCTCCGGCGCTTTCGGCATTATCTTCTCCATCCGCGTCGGTGGCGCCGATATGCCCATAACCATCTCTTTGCTCAATTCCTTCTCAGGCGTTGCCGGCGGTATTGCCGGCCTGGCGATCTCTGACCCCCTACTGGTAGCCGTCGGCGGTATTGTCGGAGCTTCCGGCCTCTTGCTGACTCAGATTATGTGCCGCGCCATGAATCGCAAATTGGCGGACATTCTTCTGGGCAAAACATCTACTCCCACAATGAAAAAAGCGGCTCAGGGAGCAACAGAAGTAAAACAAGCAGATGATGCTGAAATTGAATTGGCCGACGAAGACGCCCAGGAAACCCCTATCGCACCCGTGGCAAAGGAAGATCCCCATCTGGACTGGCTCATGGAGGCTCGCCGCGTAATCATAGTTCCCGGTTACGGCATGGCCCTATCCCAAGCTCAAGAGCAAGTCAAACAGCTGATGCTCCTGCTCGAAAGTCAAGGCGCAAAAGTCGACTTTGCCATCCATCCGGTGGCAGGACGCATGCCGGGACATATGAATGTACTACTGGCTGAAGTGGATATCCCCTACGATAAACTGTGCGAAATGGACGATATCAATGACCAATTCAAGGATGCTGATCTGGCAATCATTATCGGTGCCAACGATGTCGTAAATCCGGCAGCCAATACTGCCGAAGGCACACCCATCTACGGCATGCCGATCCTCTCTGTCGAGGATACCAAGCATTTGATCATAATGAACTTCGACCGCCAGCCCGGTTATGCCGGAGTAGATAATCCGCTCTATGACGAGAGCGCAGACAAGGTCGCTCTTCTCCTGGGCGATGCCAAAGCATCACTGGAGAAAATCTTTGCCCAGCTAGCCGACCGCTAGTAAGGTGATTGACCCCGCTTGGGCAAAACAAAGAAGAACACGACCGCGGCAATGATGGTGAATATCAGTAACATCCAGAAGGCAAAAACATAGCTGTGCGTTTCGTTATAGATGAAGCTGACGATGACGGGTGCCACGATAGAAGAAATACCATAGGTCATTTGCAGGTATGAGCTGAACTTGGCATAGTTTTTAGGTCCATACATACTGCGGACAAGGATCGAAAAGGCCACGGAAGAAAAAGCCAGGCCAATGCCGGTGCAGACTGCCAAAGGTATTGCGAAGACTTTATTACTGATCATAATGGCACTAAAAAGACCGACCATAGTAAATAGAGAGCTCAGAATAGATGTAATCTTAAGACCTAGAACATCATAAAGATAACCCATCAGGGGTTTGGCGATAGTCAGGAAGACCATCACGGCAGAAGATATTTTTGCTGCTTCGGACAATTGATAGCCGACATCAATCAGATGCGGCGGAAGATTGCTGAAAAGCGTATCGTTGGCCAAACTCATCAAAAAAATTGCCAAAATAAAAACCCAGAAAGACGCCGTACGCACGGCGTCTTTGACTTCCACTCCTTCAGTCCGGAGCTGTTCCTCATTCTCCTGCGCGTTTTCCGTCGCTCCATAGGGTTTCAGCCCGAACTCGGACGGTGTAGGTCTGACAATCAGGAACAAAGTCAGGAAGGATACTGCCAGCGTAATCAGAGCAAATAATAACATGGTATACCGCCAGCCGAAGGCCGGAATCCAGATACCTCCCAACCAGTTGTAGATCGTACCCCCCAGACCGGAACCGGTAAAAGCGATACCGATCGCGAAAGAGGAGCGCTTCCGGAACCAATTATGAATCACAATCGAGAGCGGGATATAGCCACCGATACAGAGTAATGTTGCCTGAATAAAAATCACAATATAATATTGGGTCAGAGTCTGGACAAAACTCAGAGAAACCATACTGGCGACCAGAAACAACAAGTTCAGACGGATCAGCCTCATTACCGGAATATACCGCAACAACAATGAACACAAATAGGTGCCGAGGATATCGCCGACACCCCTAACTGTTATGCCCAAGACTATTTCTGCCCGGGTAACCTGCAAGGACTCTTGGATCGGCGTCATAAAGAGACTGTACGAATTGTAAGTTGAACCCCAGAAAGCAGCCAAACCCAACAAGATGGCCCCGACTGTAACCCAGTGCATAGGCAGACGGTGGCTTAATTTTTTGCTAAGCGAATTTTGCCCCACCTTGCTCTCCTACTCAGAACGGCTCTTTGTTCTGACTAGGCAGAACGAATAACCAGGTAATAGCCACCAGACAGGAAATAATAAAGAAAATCCAAAAAGCCGGAATATAACTATGGCTGCGCTGGAAAATGATGCTGACAATAATCGGATTTAGGATCGTGGCAAAGCCGTGAGCGATCTGCAAGAAAGAGGAGAAGCGAGCATAGTTCTTCGGGCCGAACAGATGCAGTGAGAAAACAGGATAGGCAATTGAGTTAAAGGATAGTCCAATACCCGCTCCAACAATTAAAGTCAGAATAAAGATACGATTGTTGATCATAATCGCACTGAAGATGGCTAGTGAAATTGATAGTGTACAAAGCAAAGCTCCCCTACGGAGACCGAGAAGATCAAAGAGATAACCGATCAGAGCCTTGCCGATCATCAAAAATAACATCAGGGCTGAAGTGATCTTAGCTGCCTGCGGCAAAGAATAGCCCGTATCAATCAGATGCGGCGAGATATTATTGAACAAGCTATTAGTTGCTATCCCCATCAGAAAAACCGCACTCATAAAGATCCAGAAGCGGGCAGATTTAAAAGCTTCTCTAACCTCGATACCTTGCAGTTCACCGTCAACTTCAGCAGCATCCGAGTCGTCGGAGGCGCCATAGGGACGTAAGCCCATCTCATAAGGCGTAGCGCGGATAATCAGAAAGAGCGTGATCAGGAAAATAAATAAAACAATAATCCCGAACAGGAACATCGCCCGCCGCCAGCCCATCGAAGGTATCCAAATACCGCCCAACCAGTTGAAAATCACACCCCCCAATCCGGTACCGGTAAAAGCGAGCCCGATAGCCAGTGCAGAACGTTTCTCAAACCAATTGTGAATGATGATGGATAGAGGAATGAAACCCCCGACGACGGTCAAAACCGCTTGGATAAAGAGCACGGCATAATATTGCCATAAATTCTGCACAAAACTGAGCAAGACAATATTACCCACAAGCAGAAGCGCACACAGGCGCAGCAATTTCATGACAGGTATTTTATTCAGCAGAAGGGCACACAGATAAGAACCCAGGATGCTGCCGATACCCTTGACAGTTACACCTAAGACAATATCTGAGCGCGATACCTGCAAGGATTCCTGTACAGGCGTTACAAAGAGACTGTACGAATTGTAGGTTGTTCCCCACATAGCAACCAAAGTAAACATCACCGCAGCAACAATAATCCAATGCATATGTGTCGATTGGCGAAGTCTATCTTCGATTTGACTGCTGATCTTATTCACTTCTCACCTAAGGGCAATCCTTGTAGGAAACCCCAATCGCGGTCGTACAGCCGGCCATCTTCGGATGCCTGTAGCTCCTGAATCAAGCGGGTGGTCTGGCTTTCCAGGGTGTCAACATAATGGATGATAGCGGCGGCGACGGTAGTCGGGCGGTCGCCGTATTCGCCGTGGTGACCTGCTATAACAGCCTGTACCTGACGATAGAAGTCTTCGTTGTATTGGCTGATAATGCGATCAGCAAATCCGGTCAGATATTCGATACCTCTGACCCGATGTGAGGAATACCAGTAAGAAGCTACTTCCAAATTATCGTATTCGAAGACTTTGCCGATATCGTGCACGACAGTAGCAAAGCAGAGCAGATCGGCACTGGGAAGCAGCTCGGGATTATTCTCGAGTAAGGCGGCCAGAATACGGAGCATTTTGGTCGTATGATGCAGCAGACCGCCGATGAGATTATCATGATGTCTAATTGCGGCACCCTCTGTCTGGAAACGGCCGTCGAGAGACGGATCATTAATTACATCATCAATCAAAGCCCAGCAACCATCGCTGACGCCGATCCGCGATAGCCGTTCCCGAACCCGCTGCCAGTTCGCATCCAGGATGATCCGGGGAATTGAGCTCAGGAAGTCGCTCTTTTTAATATTACGGCTCAGTGAAGGCGCTATAGAACGGACGGTCAGATAAACCTTGTCATTGAAGCTATTGCCTACCACTTCCGCATCGTAGATTCCGGGACCGTTATCAACCACGGGCTTAAAGATCTCAGGCTCCCAGATCCTAAACTCAACTTCCTGATCCTGATTGATGAAAGTACCGATCATGAAATCGGATCTCTTACCCGTCCTAATCACGGGATAGTCATTAATATAGACCGCTCCCTGGGAGATCTTATTCAGTTCCAATGCTGCATTCAGATCAATGATCGGCATATGCCCTCCTTATCTAGGAATGACGTCCGGATGCTGTGCGCCTTCGTCACTTTCTTACTATATTAGCAGATTGTCTGTCTTACATATAATTTACAAGCTTACGATTTAAATAACTTAAAATACCTGTAACATAAAAATACTACTTTATTGAACTAAATGGCGAATGGGGTTAATGGTTAATAGAGCTATATGAGTAAGAAAATAAAGGTCTTAATTGTGTTGGGGATAATTGTACTGATTATTATAATAGCTGTTAGTATTTTCGCATATAGAAATCTAAATTATGATTATCTAAATGAGAAGTTCTTAGAGAAAAGGGGCTATAAGCTAGGTTTTACTGAGAATACAGCTAAATTAGGCGACGGATCAGAAATTTATTATTTAGAAGGTCCGAACAACGGTCCCAAACTACTTTTACTCCATGGTCAGCAAGTGAACTGCTATGATTATGCCAAAGTATTGCCAAAACTATCCCAAGAATTTCATGTTTATGCCCTTGATTACTATGGTCACGGAAATTCCTCTAAAAATCCCGCCAAATACAGTGCAGTAGAAATCGGAAATGATATAGTTTGGTTTCTGAAAAATATTATCAAGGAAGAAGCTTATATCTCCGGCCATTCTTCCGGGGCTTTGCTGGCCGCTTATGTTTCTGCTAAGGCACCTAACTACATTATAGGCACGGTCTTAGAAGACGGGCCTTTCTTTTCCACTCTTCCCGGAAGAGCGGAAAAAACCATTTCCTGGCTGGGATTTAAAAATATGTCTGACTATCTTAATCAAAATGAGATAGATACTTTCATGGAATATTCATTAGAGAACGACTATATGCAAGAGATTTTTAATGCTAAAGATCCCCAGGCATGGAACAAGATTGTCAAAAATCCTGCCTTGAAATATTTAGAAAAACATCCCGGACAAATCCCTAAAATATGGTTTTATCCGCCGGAGTTAGGGGTAAATTCCATCTATGCCATAAATGCTAATATGCAGGACGGAACAAGTCATTACGATTTAAGATTCGGAGTGACATTCTATGACTTTTCTTGGTTTGCAGATTTTGACCAAGAAGAAATTTTGAAAAATATAAAATCTCCCACCGTTGTGATGCATGTGGCACCCAATAAAGTAACTGCGCCCGGTTATTATGACGAGAACGGAATTTTACTGGCTGCGATGGACGAAAAAGATGCACAGAAAGTTGTTGATTTAATACCAAACAGTAAATACATCGGCGGCTTTAAATCCGACCATGATATACATGCAGATCTGCCTGACGAGTATATTGAGGTCTTACTTGATTTAAAAAACGAATAGACGCGCAATGGTCCCATTTAGTGCCACAGATAAAACAGCGTAATTGTGATGTCTATTGCCGCTTTGGCCATCTTGAATTTTAATATCTACAGTTCTATTGAGTCGGAATATCGCAATATCAGTGTGATAAAAGCGGTCGGATTGAAGAATTCGTCTTTCAATGCGGTCTATTTGCTGAGCTACCTGGCTGCGCTGATAGTAAGTAGGATCAAGATAAGAGCTCCCCTGCTCCAAGTTCTCATTTCAGCTCTGGTTATGGTAGCAATTTTCTGACGCACTACCTATTTCATTTCCAGAAAAATAAAAAGATTGGAAGTCAAGAATCTGATAGTCAATGTTTAATAATTACAACTGTGGAAGATAGTTCTGCTAAGATTATGATGTGAGTAGCAGTTATCTGCTTTTATAGTTGGAAAGGATTTGGTGGGCATGAAAAAGTATGATGTCTTAGTGCTTGGTGCGGGACTGGCGGGGATTTTTACAGCTATAGAGCTGGTTCGCAAGCGGCCGGAGCTGAAAATAGCGCTGCTGGAACAGGGCGAACCGATTGCGGACAGGAAATGTCCGATCATCGCCGGGCAGAGTGCCAGCTGCACGCATTGCCCCACTTGTGATATTATGCGCGGCTTCGGCGGGGCAGGCGCTTTTTCCGATGGCAAGTTCAATTTCACCACAGAATTTGGTGGTTGGCTGACCGATTATCTACCGGCAAGGCAGGTTATGGATCTGATCTATGAGGTGGATCGGATCAATCAGGAGTTCGGAGCGCCGGATGAAGTTTATTCGACGAGAACGCCGGCGGCGGAGGAAGTGCGCCGCAAAGCTCTCGGCTGCGATATTTATCTCCTCGATGCCGAGTGCAAACACATCGGCACAGAGAGAAATCGGGAAATTCTGCTCCGCCAGTCGGCCTGGCTGGAAGAGAGGGTTGATCTTTTTTGCCGGACCAAGGTGGAAAATATCCGTCCGCAGCAACAGGGCCCGCTGTCTTCTGCCATATCTCCCGATACAGTCAACGGCTATGTGCTGGAGACTACAACCGGTGACTTCCGGGGCAAGTATTTGGTCGCCGCACCGGGGCGCGCCGGTGCCGAATGGTTTTCACATCAGACGAAGGGGCTGGGTCTCTCACTGACACATAATCGGGTAGATCTGGGTGTCCGGGTCGAACTGCCGGCTCTGGTCTTCAAGGATATTACCGATGCCATGTACGAAGCCAAGCTTTTGTACGAGACTAAGCAGTATCACGATATTGTGCGCACTTTCTGCATGAACCCTTACGGCCATGTGGTAACGGAAAATACCGACGGTATTATTACAGTCAACGGCCATAGTTATGAGGATCCCAAACTGCGCAGTGAGAATACTAATTTTGCCTTGCTGGTCTCGAACCGCTTTACCCAACCCTTTACCGAGCCGAACCGTTATGGCAAGCATATTGCGGCTCTGTCGAATATGCTGGGCGGCGGTGTGCTGTTGCAACGCTTCGGCGATCTGACCTATGGCCGGCGCACAACGACCCACCGTATGACCAAGTGCTTCGTGCGTCCGACGCTCGATGCCGTACCCGGCGACCTGAGTCTGGCTCTGCCCAAGCGCCATCTCGATAATGTGATCGAGATGATTTACGCCCTGGATAAGCTCGCACCCGGCACGGCCAATGCGGATACATTGCTCTACGGTGTGGAAGTCAAGTTTTACAGCGGCCGCGTGCATTTGACTCCCGAACTGGAAACAGAGCTGCCCAATTTCTTCGCTATCGGCGATGGTGCCGGCATTACCAGAGGCTTGTCGCAGGCGGGTGCTTCCGGCATCCATGCCGCACGTCAAATCCTCCAACGCCTGGATTGATATGAATTATAATTTGATTGATAATCCGTTATTCAGCCGCTCGTTGCCACTCTACGGCGAAGGCGGAATCCGGCGCCTGACCGCAGCCAAAGTCGCCATCTTCGGTCTGGGCGGAGTCGGCGCCTATGCCGCCGAGGCTTTGGCCAGAGCCGGTATCGGAACTTTCCTGCTGGTTGACGGCGACCGGATCGAACCGTCCAATCTCAACCGCCAGCTTTACGCTCTGCACTCGACGCTGGGCCATACCAAAACGGAGCTGGCCCGTGAGCGCATTCTGGACATCAACCCCGAGGCACAGTGCACCATTCACAGCGCCTTCGTCACAGCTGACGAAATCGAGCAAGTGCTGGCGCTGCAGCCTGACATAGACTTGATCTTAGATGCGATTGATAGCATCAAAACCAAGGTGGCTTTGATAACGAAGGCGGTGCGGGCCGGTATCCCGATCTTTTCCTCAATGGGGGCCGGCTTCAGATTAGACCCGACCAGGGTGCGCTGTACTGATTTGGCCCGGACACATGGCGATAAGCTGGCGCGGGTCATGCGGCGGGAGCTGAAGGCAGAGGGTATTATTCATCTGCCGGTGGTGTTCTCCGATGAGCCGGCCAGGTCAGACCAGCAGTTGAAAGCTACCGCCAATACTGAGCTGCTTGCCTCGACCGCCGGTATGGGTACAAGCGCAGTTAAGAGCACTGGTGCGCAGGTGCAAGCGTCTTCGTCGCTGGTTCCGCCGGCATTCGGACTTGCCTTGGCAAGTTTGGCTCTCCAATTTTTAGTACAAGAAGAGGTCTGTCATGAGTAAAAATTCGCAACGGTATCAGGTGTTTTTGCTGGACGCGGACGGCACTTTGCTTGACTTTGACCAGTGTCAACGGGTAGCTCTGGACCATATGTTATTTGACTTCGGTTATCCGATGACGGAGGCGCTGCTAGCCAGCTTTCACCGCATTAACCAGGGACTTTGGCGCGATTTGGCCGGGGGCAAGATCAAAAAACAAGAACTGCTGCCAAAGCGTTTTCAGATCTTTGCTCAGGAAGCCGGATTGAATTTATCGCCGGAACTGGCCAATCGCTCTTTTCTGACCCATCTCAGTTATCAGGTTTTCGCCTTTCCCGGGGTAGAGGATGTGTTGCGGCAGCTATCTGAGCGCAGCCGGATCGTCATCGCCACCAATGGCGTTGATTTCGTGCAGAAGCGGCGCTTCGCTCTCTCGGGTCTGATGCCCCATATCCACCAGATCGTTGTCTCCGAGGCGGTAGGTGCAAATAAACCTGAGGCGGCATTTTTCGAGGCGGTGCTGAAACTGGCAGGTAATCCCGACCCGTCAACTGTACTGATGGTGGGCGATTCCCCCGAATCAGATATCAAGGGGGCAAATGACTTCGGTCTGGACAGTTGCCTGTACGATCCGCAAGCTATTTACCCCCAGGCAGATGCAAAATATACGATCCGAAAGCTCGAAGAGTTGCTGGAGTTCTAGTTTATTTATACCATCTATAATCTATCGGTAACCTAGCGGTATGTCGGCACAGAGCCTGTATCCGGCAACCGGCAATTAGTTAATAGTGAGACCGTTTTCGTTTTCTTCTGCTATTTTGTCGGTGCAGATAATATCTGCTGTTTATAGCATGCCCTCCGGCAGCCAGACCAGAGCAAAAGCGCGCAGGCGGATATCCATCTTGCGCGGTGCGATCTCGACCGTTTCAATCTCATCCTGCCGGTGGTCAAATTTCTGATGCAGGAGCTCGACTTCCTGTTCTAATTCAGCTTCCAGCGCTTGCAACTCTTCCTGATATACAGTCAGTGTTTCCTCTGCTCTGCCCACATCGCTTCCTTGTCGCTGTGAACGGCTTCTAGACCTGGCTGCGGTAGTTGCTCGACCCAGGGTGGAGGTGGAGAGAGTCTTGCGACCCATGAAAGCACCTAGTATGGTAGCACCAACCGAGATAGCGGTCTGTCTCTTGGCATCCTCAGCTTGCTCCACTTTCCGAGACAGCTGTTGTTCCTGCCTTCTGACCTTTTCTTCCGCCCGCAGGATGCGGGCTTGGTATTTATCGCGCAGCTTCTGAACCGCCTCGTCCCTTTGTTCTCGCAGCACCTGCTCCAAACGGATTTTGAATTCGCGCAGGTCTTCCTCAGGCCGGGAGATTAATCCTGTGCCGGGATTGTGGAACAGTTCCAGCCTGCTTCGGCGGTAAATCACATCTTTCAGATCCCGCTCCCACTGGGTAAAGCTCGTTTTCTTCTGGGCAATCGCCGGCAGCGGCATATAGCTTGCCTGTTCAGGTACCCTGGTTTTGAGGTCTTGCTCCTGAATCATCTGATCATCATCCAACTGCCAAGCGACAGTAACCAGTCCCTCCTGCAAGAGCGTGAGCCAGCTCTCCTCACGGCTGGTGGAAATCTCCTTCTTTTGATCTTCAAAATTAACCTCGGCTAGGCCGATCAGGGCGGGCTGCAGGACCACCTCTTCTTGCGCACGGAAATAATAGACAGGAACACCCTGAGGAGCAGCGGGGGCGGTAAGCAGCAAACCGTCAGACGTGGCTATTTCAGTGAAAGCAGGCCTGTGATCCGACGGAGCTGCCGCAACAGCGGTAGGCGCCGGAGTTATAGTATCTGCGGCCAGGATGGGCTGCGGTTGCCCATCACTGCTGACGAAATCACCTGTCGCTGTGAGATCTGCTGGCGAGGCAGCGACTGCAGAAGCTGTCATAGCGGCAGCCGGTATCGATTCATTTGCCGGCTCTGTGCCGCCTGCACTGCCTGTGCCGGCGGTCAGCTCCCGGATCTGGTTGCGCAGCAGGGGACCGGCCAGATAGGACATGGTCCAACGGGTCTCAAAGAGAATCGGTTCCGTCTCATGCACATTATTCATCAGGAATCTGCGCTTTCCCAGGCCGGACAGTAGTGTATCCATACCGCTCCTGTCGAAGGCGGAACCTGAAGAAACTGCTGCACCCTCCAGTCCGTCCAGCAATCTGGCTTTGTCACGCTCGGTCTGCAAACGGCCGATAAACCAGGTACCTATATTTGCCAGTGCCTTATAGTCCAAATCCACCGGATTTTGTGTCGTCAGTACAATACCGAGACCATAGGCTCTGGCTTGCTTCAGTAAAGTTAGCAAAGGCTGCTTGGAGGGTGGATTGGCAACCGGCGGGAAATAGCCAAAAATCTCATCCATATAGAACAGCGCTCGCAGGCTGGAAGTGCCGGACTGAGTGCGCATCCAGTTCACCAGTTGATTCAGCAGTAAAGTAACGAAGAACATGCGCTCATTGTCGTTGAGATGAGAAATCGAGAGAATAGAAATTTTCGGTTTACCGGTCTCAGTATAGAGCAGATTGTTAATATCTAAGCTTTCGCCCTCCAGCCAGCCGGCAAATTGCGGTGAGGCCAGGAGATTATTAAAGCGCAGAGCTAAGGCAAAACGCTCTTTTTGCGGGAAGAAATCTTCCAACTCCATAATTCCTACACGTGAAAAGGGCGGATTTTGAATGACGGCGATCAGTTGGGGCAGATCCAATCGCTGCTGCTGTTCCCAGCTCTGATGCAAGATATTGGCAATCAGGATATGCTCTCTGGACTGCAAAGGATCGGCCTCGATTCCGATCAAACTTAAGAGACTGGAAGCAGTGCCCGATACCTGTTCAGCCATTAGCTCACTGTCCGCTGCCACTTGTGAAGTAGGAACGTTCAGCAGCTTCAGGATGGACAGCGGCTTGCCGGCCGAGCTGCCGGGTGTGTAGAGCGTAAACTCCGTAGTCTCCCGCATGGTTCGGATACGCTCCGGAACAATGCCCCAGCCAGCTAAACCCGAGCGCCAGATCTCGGCCTGCTGCGCGGCATATTCCTGAAGCGAAATTCCTTGTGTTTGCACCTCTTCCACTCTGACCCAGGGCTCAAAATCCGCTGCCGTCATATCGGGGAAGCTAAGCAGTAGATTCGTCATATCGCCTTTAGGATCGACTACAATCGCCGGAATGCGGTCCATCGCCGCCTCTTCCAGCAGCCCGATGCAAAGGCCGGTCTTACCGCTGCCCGTCATACCCACGCACATGGCATGGGTGGTCAGGTCTTTGGCATCATACAGCAATAGATTGTCTGTCTTTTCTTTCGTTTCTACGTCAACTTCACGTCCCAGATAGAACAAACCAAGTTTTTCAAAATCCATTTCATTACCCTCACATATTATAGAAGTCTATTATTCGCTGTCGCCGGAATCTCAGATAACTGTTGATGCCCAAGATTATCATAAACAGAATGAAGGGCAGGAAGAAAAAAATCAGTCGGTACAGCAAAAGCGACAGTACGACTTTCTCCTTCTCCAGCCCGAGTATCCCCAGCATGCTGATGGCGGCAAGATCAAAACTGCCGAAACCACCCGGAATGAAAGACATATAGCCGAGGGCAGTCGCAGCTACAAACACGAAAAGCAGTAAAGGCAAAAAGATACCGGGCGAGAAAAGACGGATCGTATAGGCAAAAAAAGCGAAAGCACCCAGCCATTCCAGAGAAGAGACCAAATGCAGACTGAGTTTTTCGCGCAGCGGCATCCGACCGATCTGGGAATCCCGGATATTGAGACGACCGATTTTGATAACTCCGGTCAGATAGTAAAACGGCAAATAGAGGCTGAACAAGAAGCACAAAAGAAGCAGAAAAGGCTCATAGATCCCGACGGCAAAGGGCAATCCCAACATCAGAAACAGGCAGACCCCCGTCAGCCCGGCAGCCCAGATACGTGCGGCATAGCCCATCGTATTGTCCCGGTTACTGTGATAGCGCCGATATAGTTTAAGCCTCAGAGCACCGCCGGACAGCCCGCCGAAACCCAAGAAACGCCCGAACGCTTGCGAGGTCCAGCCGATCCACAACAGCTGCAGTTTACTGAGTGCGCTGTCATGGAAATAATCTTCAACCACATCATAAACTCCTGCAATCAGGAAGCAGGCCAGCCCCAAAAGAGAACTCCACAACAATTTAGGCACGGATAACTCCTGAGCCGCCCGACGTATTTCATCCAGCTTGATCCCGGCGAACTGCCGGCTGGCTGCAATAACGACCAGAACAATTACCAGTCCGGTCACCGCAAAGCGCAGTAACCGGTTGTAGCGGGCAAACAGTATTCTCAGCTTGATGATGGTAGGTTTCATAATATGTACCGAGTCTCGTCGGTGCCGGGCGGGATGGACAGTCGATCCCTGCGGTTCGTGTGCCCCGGGGCAATCTTGTCAGCTCCGGAGAGGTGGACGGACTGTAAAACTGTCGCAAGCGGCAGATATCTAAAGACCGAGTCCGGCATTTTTCATATTTTAAACTAAATAGAGAGCATTAACCATCAACAGACGTAACTCTTGATGGCATAATAGCTACAGATAGATTAAAATTGGAGCACAATACGAACATACCGGATAAAATATAGAACATATCGGCAAAGGAGATTGAAGTCATGAACACTGACAAATATCTGCAATTATTAGCTAAGGATTATCCTAATATCAAGGCGGCTACGGCCGAGATCATTCATCTCAATGCTCTGAAAGCCCTACCCAAAGGAACGGAATACTTCTTCAGCGATTTGCATGGTGAGGATAAGGCCTTCGTGCATCTGCTGCGCTCCGCCTCAGGGAATATCCGGACCAAGATCTCCGAGCTTTTTGCCAATAAACTGACTACTGAGGAGCAAAATCAATTGGCGAATCTGGTCTATGATCCGACCCGGGTCCTGCAGATTTTGAAAGAATCTGACCGTCTGACACCGGAATGGATTCGGATTGTCATTTTCCGTCTGGTTGATCTTTGCCACTATATCGGAACCAAATCTTCAAGGGAAAATATTGCCCGCAAGACGCCGCAGCTTTACTACGATATCATTACGGAACTCCTGTTCACGGGCTATGAAGAACAAAATAAAAAGGACTATATTGAGAGTATCGTCCGTTTTATTATCGAAGCTGACGCCAGCAAGAGCTTTATCATTGCCATGTGCAATATGATTCAAAATCTCTGCGTCAATTCCCTGCATATCCTCGGCGATATCTTCGACCGGGGCCCGGGTCCGCACCGCATTATGGAAGAATTGATCAATTTCCCGGTAGTGGATATCCAGTGGGGCAATCATGACATCCTCTGGATGGGTGCCGCCGCCGGCAATGAAGTCTGCATGACCAGTGTGCTGCGCATCGGCATCGGCTACAACAATTTCGATGCCTTGGAGGATGGTTACGATCTGAATCTCCGGCCTTTGTCATCCTTTGCCGAAGCCGTCTACGGCCAGGACGAGTGCGCCAGATTCCAGCCCAAAATTCTCGACAAGAATGAGTATGATCAAGTCGATCCAACCCATGCGGCACGGATGCACAAGGCGATTTCCATCATCCAATTCAAGCTGGAAGGTCAGCTCTTGGAGCGCCATCCGGAATATGAGATGAACGATCGGATAGTACTGAAAAAAGTGGACTTTGAGCGGGGTGTCTATAAGCACGGAGATAAGGAATATCCGTTGCTGGATACCAATTTCCCTACCATTGATCCTAAAAATCCGCTCCAATTGACAGAGGAGGAAAAAGATCTGATGCGCGGTATCAGGGCATCTTTCCTACACTCGGAGCCTCTGCAGCGGCATATTCGTTTCCTCTATTCCAGCGGCAGCATGTACAAAACGGTCAATAATAATCTGCTCTTTCACGGCTGTATCCCGCTGCGGGAAGACGGCAGCTTCGATACTATGAAGATCAAAGGCAAGGAATACGGCGGCAAAGCATTGCTGGATCAACTCAATCTGCTAATCCAAGATGCTTATTTCCTGACTTCAGAACCGAGACAAAAGCAGCAAGCGGAAGATCTGATGTGGTATCTCTGGTCCGGACATAAGTCACCGCTCTTCGGTAAGAGTCAGATGTCAACCTTTGAAAATTTCTTTGTTGAGGACAGGGCTATCCGCAAAGAGCATTACAATCCCTATTTCACGCTGTCCCAACAAGAAGAAGTTGTTTGCCGGATATTGACAGAATTCGGTCTCGATCCGGATATTTCGCATATTATCAACGGCCATGTACCGGTCAAGATTAAAGATGGCGAGAGTCCGATCAAGGCCAATGGTAAGCTCTATGTGATCGACGGCGGGATCGCCAAGGCTTATCAGCCGAAGACAGGAATTGCCGGCTATACCCTGATCTTCAATTCCCATCATCTGGCTCTGGCACAACACCACAGCCTGGACTACAGTATTGTCAACGATCTGGGCTCCTATACTCCGACACTGCAGATCGTAGAGGAGATGCCGCGGCGTCTGGTCGAAGGCGATACTGATCTGGGCCGGGAGTGGGATAGCATGATCGCCGATCTCGAGGAATTGATCCGAGCCTATCGCTATGGTCGCATCAAGGAGCAGTTCACTGACGATCTCTGATCCGAGACAACTGAAGATCTAAATTTATTAGCAGCAATAAAGGAAACTTTGAAATAATGATATATGATCTGTTAATTATAGGCGGAGGCCCGGGCGGATATACGGCAGCCGAGCGTGCCGGTGCAGCAGGACTCAAGGTCGCCTTGTTCGAACAAAATAAACTGGGCGGTGTCTGTCTCAATGAAGGCTGTATTCCGTCGAAAGCACTGCTTAACTCAGCAAAACTGTATAATCAGGCCCGAGACAGCCAAGTTTTCGGTATCAAAACAAGCGAGACTTCGTATGACCAGTCTCAGGTGATCAAGCGTAAGAATAAAGTCGTGCGCATGCTAGTGGCCGGGGTTAAGCAGAAGATGAAAGCGTCCGGTGTCGAAGTAATCGAGGCTGCAGCCAGGATCAGCGGTCGTGATGGTGATCTGTTCTGTCTGCATGACGCCTTCGATAAAAAATACTCGGGTCGAAATCTAATTATCGCCACAGGCTCAGTGCCTGCGATCCCGCCGATTCCGGGCCTTAAAGAGGCACTGGCATCAGGCTTTGTCGTGACAAACCGGGGGATTCTGGACCTGACGGAGATCCCGTCACATTTAGTCGTGATCGGCGCCGGTGTGATCGGGCTGGAGATGGCGAGTTATTATCGGACGGTCGGCAGCGAAGTCACTGTGATTGAGCAGCAAAAAAAGATCGCGGGTGAGACGGACCCACAGATCAGCGAATTGCTGCTGAGAGATCTGGAGCGGAAAGGCATCCGCTTCCTGCTCGGCGCCAAAGTCACAAATGTCGGCACGGATTTTGTCAGTTATGAGCAGGACGGGATTATCCAGGAACTGGCGGCCGATTGTGTGCTCTGTGCAGTGGGGCGCCGTCCGGCAGTATCTGACTTGGGCCTGGAAACGATCGGCATTGCACCGGAAAACGGCGCTGTCGGGACCGATGCACAAGGCCGCACCAATGTACCCGGGGTCTATGCGGTGGGCGATGTCAATGGCATCTGGATGCTGGCTCACGCGGCGTACCGGGAGGCAGAAGTGGCAGTTAACACAATCCTCGGCCGGGAGGACAAAGTATCGTATCTGAACTGCCCCAGCGTAATCTATACCAGCCCGGAAGTGGCCTGGGTCGGACTGACTGAAGCTGAGCTGGAGCAAGCCGGCAAGCCATATCGCAAAGTCGAGCTACCCTTCTCGTACTCGGGACGTTATCAGGCGGAAACCGAACGCGAAGCCAGCCTCTGCAAGTTGGTTTTGGACGAGGAAAGCATGACCTTGGCCGGCTGTCAGCTGATGGGCCCTTACGCCTCCGAGTTTATCGTGGCAGTCGGTATTATGATCGAACAGAAGCTGACACTTGACGAAATCAAAGCCCAGATTTTCCCGCACCCGACGGTAGCTGAGGTAATCAGAGAAGCGATCTTCATGCTCTAATGACTGATCTATTTCATTTTGTAGCCGGTACTTCTGTAATGGTGCCCCAACTGGGCGGGAAAGTAATATTGGGCAGCTTCTCCGGCTCGGGATAGGTGACGCCTTTGGCGTCAATCGTCACCTTGCTGATGATCTCCGGCTCCAGCGGCACATTGATCTCAACTCCCAGATCGGGATCGTATTTGACCGGCCTGACCGGCACTGCTGCGATGCGCAGGATCTCGTCCATGCCCTCCAGCACCCGGCCGATCACAGGACAATTGTTGATCAGATGGTCACAGGTCTTGAGCGGGAAGAAATACTCTGTACCGGAGATGTCGGCATCGGAATAATAGCCGAGACATAGATCACCCAGGGCCGGCGTCTTCAGATTATCCCTTTCGCGCAGGCGGTTCGGCAGGAAATATTTGCATTCTTCATGCCCAAAGGCTCTGTAGCTCATATCTATCCAGGAACCGGGGACAATCCTCTCTATTGTATGATTGTCATAATAGCCGTGTTCGGCTGCCCAGATAAAACTGGCCACTTCGTTGTAAGCTATATCCGGCAACAATTCTATAACAATCTTCTTTCCGTTTTGCATAGTGATCGTAGCTATGGGATTCATTTCTCGACCTCCAGATTATTTTTATTGAAGTTTATCACGGTCAACTATATCTCGCCAAATTCAGATTTATTGTCCAATTACAAAATGGCACTTTTAGGGGACTGTTTTTTGACTATAACTACCAAATTCGTTACACCAATTCTATTGCCGGAACAGCGTCTTCGTAAAAAAAGTCCCCCGTCTGCTTGACAGGAGACTTTTCAATTCCCGCTTGGCCGTTCTTGATAATCAATCCGCTTCATCTTGATCCGGTCCCCAGGACAATTCCTGATTACAATAGACGCAGCGGCGCAATCTTCTGACCGGTACGTAACTGACCAATTTTTTGCATTTCGGGCACAGATAGCCTTTTGATACGCTCTCTGTAATCGTGTTCTTACGCATTGCTCCATATTTCATTCTTCTACGAGTTACTTTAGTTTCAATCAGATTCATTTTCCACTCCTAACAGCTCATATTATAGCACAAATAAACCTTTCGGGCAAAGCTGCAAACGCCGATAAGTGCGCTGCTGCAAGCCTTTACAGCATTGAGCTGTCCATATGGATATGCTCATTTCTCCTACAACTCAGCGATTTATCAGATCTTATTGGACCGTTATTGCTCGTCTGCTTTTTGGTTAATTACAGTCCGGCTGAACCTGAATAGTATTTCTTTTCTAAGCTGAAAATAGGGAAATTCTTACTTTTTGTCAGAGAGCAAGCCTGTCTTTCCTTACTGCATCAGGTATAATCTGAAGGAAATATACCATTGGTTTAAGCTAAATATTTTGATTGAGGTCTTGCTATGAATAAAGATGTGCAAAATCCGTATCAGCAACCAGGGAATTATCCTGATCAACAGCCCGGTTCACCGAGTCAGCAATCACTGTACAACCATCAACAGCCTTATTCTAATCAATCTTATCCCGGTCAGCCGCAGCAACCGGGTTATCAGGCACCACATAACCATCCGCAACAGCCTTATCCCGATCAGTCCTATCCGGGGCCATCAGGGCATCAACCACCGCGCAACTATCCGCCGCCTCAGGGACATTATCCGCATCCACCGTATCAGATGCCGCAAAGTCGTCCCTCCGGAAAGCCCCCTAAGAACCGCAGTACAGCTGTTTATCTGTCGATAGCTCTGATTGTGCTTTTGCTCATTGGGATCACTGTCGGTACTATCTTTCTGATCAAACATCTGCAATCAGGCAAGGAAACAACTTCAACTACGGACAATGCCACTATAGTTACAACAGATCTGACTGTGACAACCCCGGAGACAACTCGCGCAACTACGCCGGTCACAACCTCGACTGAGACACCAACCACAACCATAGTTGAAACTATGTCGCCTACGGAAGAACCGACTGTCGAGCCGACCCCTGAGGTCACAGAAGCACCGACTGTTGAATTTCCCAATGACCCTTATGGTTATCTGCTAAGTCAGGCTGAGATCAATGCTAATCCCGCGGTCAGTCTTATGGAAAAGGACAGCTCACCTGCTGCTCAGGCTTCACTGGCTTACTTCACTCAGCGTGATGCCTTCGAATTAGCTTTCAGCTACTTCAGCGAGATCGCACTAAAAGCCGAGTTCAATGACAATAATGATAATCTCGTTCACAAATGGGAAGATCCCATCCGAGTTGAAGTCCACGGCACACCATCGGCGGAAGATCTGGCAACACTGAACAGGATTATCTCTGAATTGAACAGCCTTAATATTATTCCGCCAATCAGCATAGTTGACACAGGAGGAAATTACTTAGTTTACTTCGTTCCTCTGGAGGAAATGGGCAATGTGATCAGCGGTTATGTCGAGGATAATTGGGGCTTTGTCTCTATATATTGGGATGGTAGCCAGAAAATTACTGATGCCGAGGCTGCAATTGCTGTAGATGTGATGAATCAGGAGGAGAGAAACCATATTATCCTGGAGGAGTTCATCCAAGGTTTGGGTATGCTGAACGATTCCTATGATTATGCCGATAGTATCTTTCAGCAGGACTGGAATGTGGTGCAGGATCTGATGCCGATTGACTGGGCAGTCATTCGCATCCTCTATCATCCCTCTCTGAACTCCGGCATGAATAAAGACAGGGCCTACCAAGTCCTGATCCGGGAGTTCTTTAATTAGTATTCTTTATGGCCGAACTGTTTATAAATATAAGGGCACCCTCGCGGGTGCCCTTGGTTAGTACAATTGTTAATCGATGGTTTACTTCTTCTTGGTGAAAACAGCGTCTTCGCCATCAATTGTGATCGTAAGCTTATCGCCATCAACCTTGAATGTTCCCTCTTGAGATTCTTTCTCGCCGGCGAAATCCATTTCCATCTTGATTTTGTCACCATCGGCTTTATAGGTCATTTTCATTTCGAAATTGCTCATCTGATTGTCAATCTCTTTTTCATCCATGCCCATTTCTTTCAACATGTCTTTCATGAAATCCACGAAAGGCTTGTCTTTGACCATAATCTCAACTTTGCCGCCCGAGGTAAATTCAAGATAGATGTCTTCTGAACTGATGCCAAGCATCTCCAGATCGTCCATGCCGAGAGCGCCGCCAGCCTCAGGAGTCCATTTGCCAACGATAGGGGACTTGCTGCCACCGCAGGCAACCAGGGAAACTAACAGCAAAGCTGCTATGATGAATGCAAGAACCTTGTATTGTGTTTTCTTCATTTGTTCCTCCTCTGCACTTAAGTAGTGCACAATTAAATATATATTTATTTTATGGATTAACTAATTAGTTAACCCAACAATAGACTAACATATTCTGCTCCGGAAAACAGCATAACAGAAATAAAAGACGGAAAGTAAAAATTAAAACAAGCAGAAAAATATATTAAGCATCGAATAGAAAAATATAAGAGCTATTAATTGCTAGAGAGCAATTTGAAACCGTGAAGGTGGAAATGCTGTGCTGGCGGGATTTAAAGAAGCAGAGTGGGCTGAAAAATTAAATTAATTTAATATACACGCTTCCTCTCCCGGTTGGGAGAGGAAGTAATATTTCGCTGTATATATTGAATCTAATGGTTAACCTAGGCTTTGGCTGCTGATCAAAGTGACGGTAACTTCAAAAGTCCGGCGGGTGCGATTATCTACTACATGCAGTACGACCTCATCCCCGGGCTTCTTCTGGGCCAGATAATTAGACAAGGTACTTGAGCTGACCAGTTCCAGATCATCGATGGCGGTGATGATATGTCCTTGCCGCAGACCGGCCTTGATTAAATCACGGTTAACAACTTCATCAACCAGGAAGCCACCGCTGGCCAGTTGATAGTAGAAAGCAAACTGATGATCAATATAGCGACCTCTAACACCCAGGGCAGGGCGGTTCTGCACTTTGCCGTATTTGACTAGATCGCGCACCACAGGCTCTGCAGTATCCCAGGGGATAGCAAAACCCAGCCCTTCATAGGTATCGCCCGCAACTTTGAGTGCATTAATCCCGATCACTTCTCCGTTCAAATTAGCCAGAGCGCCACCCGAATTGCCTCTGTTGATTGCTGCATCTGTCTGTATATAATTCATATTGGAACCATCTTCCGCCATCACCTTGCGATTAAGAGCAGAAATATAGCCCACACTGACAGAGGAGCTCAAAATGCTGCCGGTGGGATTTCCGACAGCTATGACCTGATCGGCAACTCTAAGACCGGATGTCCCGACAAAAGTAGCAGGTTTCAGCTCTACATCACCCGGATCGATCTTGAGGACAGCCAGATCCGTCACGCTGTCCGCACCCATCAGGTCGGCTTCGAAGGAAACTCCATCGTACAGTACCACTTCATAGCTGTCTCCGCCCTCAACGACATGGGCATTAGTAACAATATAGCCGTCAGCCGACAAAATAACGCCGGAACCCTCACCGACTATCATGTCCTGTCTTTGCCTGGTAGTAATCGGACTTATCTGTTGCGAATTCGGAATTGCGCTACCGGAACTCTGATCAGTATCCGTACGATTATCCATGGATGGACGTCTATATTCACGTATCAGCACAACGGACGGAATCACTTTCTCGGCGGCATCCTGTAACTGACCGGTGGTAGACGGTTGCTCCGGTGCTGCAGTTTCCAACACCAGATCGTCACGCTCCGGCTCGGCCTCCTGGGATTCGTCCGGAGAAGTCGCCTCCGCTTGCTTATCAGCAGGCTTTGTCACAGGCTCTTCATCCGTCGGCTCAACCGGTTCCTCTTGTCCGGTTTCCACCGTCAGCTCCGGGGCAGCCTTTTTCAGTTGAGTATAAGCCAGTGTGCCCAGAATAGAAACTGCAGCGACTGCCAGCACCACCAGGATGGCTGAAATAATAATGACTGCTCTGACGCCAGCCTTATTGTGGCGATCTTTTTTGTCATTATTATCGGAAGTCTGATACAGCTGATAATTCATGGAGTGTATGCTGCCAGGTGTCTGGCCGTCCACCGAACGCGACCATCTATATTCCGCGTGGTATCTGTCAGGCGCTGTCCGCCTGGGATCGGTATATGACTGATAGTTTGCGTGATTAGGGCTCTTGTGCTCAGAACTATGTACTTCGGCCCCGGTTGGCTCATTATTGTAGACTGCATTTCTGAACTGTTCACCTCCCGGCTTTCCTGCTCCCGCTGACCGATGCCCTGCATTGTTTGTGCCTCCGCCGTCATTATCTATCTTGTCATCATAATGCATTATGGTACTCCTTTTTGGTTCGGCTCATGACCTATGCCATCCTGATCTAATTATCTAATGATTAATGATAATGCTAAATTGTGAAAAATTTCGTTACCTTTGTGATGAAAAAACGAAATGATTACCCTATGATGATAGTATTCAGTCTCTCAGGAACAATATAGTATCAAAAAAGGAGCCGGTCATGATGCTCGCAGAATTTATTCAACTCTATCCCCGCTTTGCCCTGGCTTTTTCCGGCGGGATAGATTCCACCTATCTGCTCGCTGCCGCTCTGGAACTGGGTGCTAAAGTCCAACCCTACTTTGTCAAATCGGAATTCCAGACTGAAAAAGAGATGAAACTAGCGCATCATATGGCCACCGATCTGGGCGTAGAACTGAAGATATTGAAACTGTCTGCCCTAGCCGATCCAAGACTGGCGGCAAATTCCCCTGAACGTTGCTATTTATGTAAAAGCATGATCTTCACCGCCATTCGGCAGGCAGCTGCAAAGGACGGGTGGACAGTCGTGGTTGACGGCAGCAATGCCAGCGACCGGCCATCCGATCGACCGGGCATGAAAGCGCTGTCGGAACAAGAGATCTTATCTCCTCTCAGGCAGGCCGGATTGACCAAAGAACAGATCACTGAAAAAGCCCGTCAGCTGGGACTTGCGAACTGGAATCTGCCGGCCAATTCCTGCCTGGCCGCCAGGATCTTAACCGGACAAGAAATTACCGCTGAGAAACTGCGGCAGATCGAACAGGCTGAGCAATTTTTGACTGAGTTGGGCATCACCGGTGCACGAGTCAGATTAAATGAAAGAAAGGCGCTAATCCAGATCAATGACCGCGATTTCCCGCTTTTGCTAGCGGCGAAGGCGGACATCTTAGAACAGCTGTCTCCCTTTTGCGATCAGATCGCGTTGGATTTGCAGCCCCGAGACGGAGGATAATATGCAAGATAAAATCTTGGCTTTACTGGAACAAATTCGCGCCGGTACCATGACTCCTCAGGAAGCTTTGCTGATTCTGAAGCAACAGCCATTCCATGATCTGGGTTTCGCTAAGGTTGATCAGCACCGCCCGTTGCGACAGGGAGCAGCAGAGGTCATTTACGGCACCGGCAAAACTGCTGAACAGATCTTGGCAATTATCCGTGAGATCAAGGCCGGCGGCGCTAAAACGGTTCTTATTACACGGCTCGATCAGAACAAGGCGGATCAGCTCGCCGCTGAGATCGATTTGGATTATGACCCGGTAGGACGCACAGGTTTATCAGGTGAGCTGCCGCAGCCAAGCGGACAAGGTACAATTGCTATTGTGACGGCAGGAACTTCCGACCAGGCTGTCGCTGAAGAAGCCGCCCGCACCGCAATGGCTCTGGGCAATCGCATTGAGCGTATTTACGATATTGGCGTCGCCGGTTTGCATCGCACGCTATCCAGCCTTGACGCCTTGATGACATCGCGAGTAATTATTGTCATTGCCGGCATGGAGGGGGCACTGGCCAGCGTAGTGGGCGGTTTGGTATCATGCCCGGTAATCGCCGTTCCAACCAGTGTTGGTTATGGAGCTTCTTTTGGCGGTCTGGCTGCACTGCTGGCAATGCTGAACAGTTGCGCCTCCGGTATTACGGTCGTAAATATCGATAATGGTTTTGGTGCGGCATTTGCTGCCAGCCGGATTAATCATCTGGCTTAGAAAATGTGGATGGTGAGATAATGAAAACTCTGTTTTTAGATCTAAGCATGGGCGCTGCCGGCGATATGCTGGTTGCTGCTGTCCTGCCGCTATTGGAGGAGCAGGAAGCTTTTTTTGCTGCGCTCAGACAGTTTGAGGACCTGGGGGTCAGGATTTCTTTCGAGCCGGCCAGCTCCATGGGTATCTGGGGATATCGTTTCAATGTCCTGGTGCATGAAGCAATGGAAGAAAGTATCGATGTCGATGCTTCTGGTCAACCTCTGGCTTCAACCAAAAGCTACGCACGGGAGCATCGACACACTCACAGCGAACACACACATGATCATGCTCACGCCCATGAGCATCCAGAACACTCACACGGACATGCTCACGGGCACGGGGAGCATAGCCACCATAACCATACACATACAGACGAAAATACTCGCTGGGAGCATGCTCACAACGAGCATGCACATTCTCACGAACATGCCGAACATAGTCATGACCATACCCCTGGGCACGCGGAACACTCACACCACCATGTTCACCGGGGCTTGAATGATATTAGCGGGATCATAAATAAGTTGGAGTTACCGGCTCAAGTTAAAAAGGATGCGATCGCTGTCTACACTCTGCTGGCTGAAGCAGAGGCGCATTCCCATCAGGTTCCGGTCGCTGAGATTCATTTCCATGAGGTCGGTACTTTGGATGCTATTTGCGATATTGTCGCTTTCTCACTCCTGATTCATCTGCTCCAACCGGAGGTCGTGCTGGCAACGCCGGTTAGCACCGGCAGTGGTTTTGTACGCTGCGCTCACGGCATCCTGCCCGTTCCCGCCCCGGCGACTTCCTACCTGTTGCGAGAGATACCTAACTATAGCGGCAGCATCAAAGGAGAGCTACTGACGCCGACCGGAGCGGCGTTGCTGTCTCATTTTGTCCAAGACTATCGGGAGCGCCCTTTAGGTCTCTGGCACAGAGAGGGCCTGGGGCTGGGCCACAAAGAATATCCGGCTCTTAATGCCGTCAGAGCCTGGCTGGGAGAAGCAAAGATAGCGGACCCGTCAGATGGCAAGTACTTAGAGCTGAAGACGGAACAGCTAAAGCTGCTGGTAACTGATCTTGACGATCTGGGCGGGGAAGATTGCGCCTTCGTCGCGGAAAAATTGAGAATAGCCGGGGCTTTGGATGTGGTGCTCTGCCAAATGATCATGAAGAAAGGGCGGCCGGGTGTGCGGCTTAGTGTACTGTGCTGCCCCGAGCAAGTGGCAGAGCTGGCCAGGTTGATCCTGCGCCATACGACGACGCTGGGTATCCGGATCAGTGATTGTGAGCGGATGGCCCTGGATCGCGAAGTTAAGACGGTAGACAGTCCGTTAGGCTCTATTCGCTGCAAGTTTTCACAGGGGGCAGGGCTGAGTAAAGCCAAGTTGGAGTATGAAGATCTGGCCCGGCTGGCCCGTGACAACGATCTGACTTTGTCTGAGGTTCGGGCACTGGCCAAGGAAGGAATTCAGACGCTAACTAAGGAAACTCCTGTCCGGCAGGCTGAAAATCTTGGCTGCGATTAAGGTTCGGACACTGACTGCGCAAGCGCGGCTGTAAACATTACGGCATATAAGCCGTGATTTACATCCATCTAACTGTTCAGAGCTTATGGCAGTGATATAATCAGTAAAATATGACGATTGATTGAGAAGAGGAGAGTATTATTCATATGACTTTTATCAAGACACCCGTGCGCGGTATGCCGGAACAAACACCGGGCGAGATGGAGTTGCGCAATTATGTAATGAACCAGATCCGTACTGTATACCGATCCTATGGCTATTTGCAAATCGAAACTCCAGCTATCGAGCATATTGAGAATCTGACCGGAGATCAGGGCGGTGAGAATGAAAAACTGATTTTTCAAATTCTCAAACGGGGAGAAAGTCTCAGGCAGGCTCTGGACAAGGGCGAAGATATCAGTGCTGAAGGTCTGCGCTATGATCTGACCGTACCCCTAGTTCGCTTCTACGCCAATAATATGAGTGACCTGCCGCTACCGTTCAAAGTGATGCAGATGGGACCTGTTTGGCGGGCCGATCGCCCGCAGCGAGGTCGTTTTCGGCAATTTGTCCAGTGCGATATCGATATTCTGGGCGAGCCGTCGCTGTTGGCAGAAGTTGAGCTAATCTGTGCGACGACTGAGGCGCTGGCCAGCCTGGGTTTGGAAGATCTGGTGGTAAAAGTTAATGACCGCCGGATTCTCAGATCTATGGCGCTGTACGCAGGATTCCCGGAGGATGAACTGGGCACGATCTTCATTTTGCTGGACAAGATGGACAAGATAGGCTTCACAGGCCTAAGAGATGAACTCTTGGCCGCCGGATATTCTCCGGATAGCACGGATAAATATCTGGGACTGTTCAAAGAGCTGCCTGATTCTCTGCTGAGCAGCGAGTATTTCGCTACTAATTTGGACATTATGTCCGATCCCGAGATCTTTAAGAATCTGGATACTATTCTGACCATGACACGCACACTGACAGACTCTGAGGTCAAGGTAATTTTTGACCCGACTCTGGTGCGCGGCATGGGCTATTATACCGGCACGATCTTTGAAATTTCGCTGCCGGGAATGGCGGGCTCGGTCGCCGGAGGAGGACGCTATGACGAAATGGTCGGAAATTTCGTCAATCAGCCGGTAGCCGCCTGTGGCTTTTCCATTGGCTTTGAGCGAATTATAGTGCTGCTCGAGGAGCAGGGTCTGATTCCGGGCTTTAATGACCCGCGGTCGGCTTATCTGCTGGATAAGGATTTGGATCCGGACAAGATAGTGGAAATTATGGAAGATGCTGCCCGACGCAGGGTCGATGGCGAAACTATCTTGGTTGCCGGACGCCGCCGCAATGTCAGAAGACAGATCGATGAACTGATAGATCTTGGCTATACACAGATTGAGGAAATCTTTCCCGACTGAGCAAATACTATTTTGGGGTCAACCGTAAAATGATATACTGAAAAAAATTGCGAGGAGCTGAATATGGAAGCGAATTTGCCTGAAAACATCATTGTCTTGGACCATCCCCTGATCCAACATAAAGTAGGAATCCTCAGAAACAAACAAACAACCACCAAAGAATTCCGTGAGTTAGTCTCCGAAGTTGCTATGTTGATTGGCTTTGAAGCGACTCGCGATCTGCCATTGGAAGAAGTCGAAGTCGAAACCCCGATTGCCCATGCCAAGGTTAAACAACTGGCCGGAAACAAGCTGGCCTTAGTGCCGATCCTGAGAGCCGGCCTAGGCATGGTTGAGGGCTTATTGTCTATAGCGCCCAGTGCCAGGGTTGGACATATTGGCCTGTTCCGTGATCACGATACCTGGCAGCCGATCGATTATTATTGCAAGCTTCCCGAGGACATTCAGCAAAGAGATGTCTTCCTGCTTGATCCGATGGTCGCTACCGGGGGATCAGCCGTAGCGGCGCTATCGACCCTTAAAAAGTCCGGTGCCCACAAAATCAAGCTGCTCTGCATCATTGCAGCCCGCGAAGGACTGATGAAAGTTATCAATGCCCATCCGGATGTGGATATCTATTGTGCTGCCCTCGATGAAACTCTAAATGAAAATGCCTATATCGTACCCGGCTTGGGGGATGCGGGCGACAGAATCTTCGGCACAAAATAAAACTGGAGGAAATAATGAAATTACCCCATTTGCTGCGTGAACACGCGGCTGTGTTAATTATTGACCTACAAGAACGCCTGCTGCCGGCCATGCCGGATCAGGAAACGGTTCTCAAAAATGCTCTGGTTCTGACTGAAATGGCCAGGGCCTTTAATCTGCCGCTCCTGTGCAGCGAGCAGTATCCCCGCGGGCTCGGCCCCACCGCAGAGCCTCTGGCGACGAAGTTACATGAACAGGAGGCTCTGGTCCTGGAGAAGACCAGCTTCAGTACAGTTTTGCCAGAACTATTGACCAGGCTCGAGGAAACAGGCCGCCGGCAAATTATCGTGTCCGGTGTCGAGACTCATGTCTGCGTTTTTCAAACTGTACGTGACCTAGTGGCGAGAGATTATGATGTCTACGTACCTTGGGATGCTGTAAATTCACGTGATCCCAAGAATATGACAATTGCTTTAGAGCAATTCCGTCAGATGGGCGCGCATATAACTTCCACGGAGACGGTGCTGTTTGATCTGCTGCAAGATTCCAAGGACCCTCATTTCAAGGAATTACAAGCTCTGATCAAATAGAAGCTACAGCGCTGAGGATTGTCTCAATACAAGACCTGCAGTACCCGCAGCACAATTCTTCCGGGCCCGCTTATCGTGGCGCGAATAATGAGAAATTAGTAATGGCACAACAGTACAAATAGTTTAAATATGATGCATTAAATTAGGTTGTCCTGAGGTTTATGATTCACTTCATGCTGAAAGATAATAAATGTTCAAATTAAGTAATGTTGTACCTTTTTGCCGTCTCTATCTGAGTGTAAACGATTTACTTGTTGGTAATTACAACTAGATGGACATTTCTGCGGTAATAACGCTAGTCTACTAGGTCGCAGGTACCTGTCCTTACGCACGTATTAATAACTCATAAATAAGGGTTAAACAATATCTGCATCTTCCCTGTTGTTTCATTTATGATGATGTCAGTAGATATCCCAAATAGGTCATCGATAAGCTGTGTGGTTAGTATCTCTTTTGGAGGTCCATAACCTATGATTGTTCCTTGGTTCATTACAATTATTTTATCGCAGTAATAGGCGGCAATATTCAAGTCATGGATCGAACAAAACACAGTAGTATTTTGTTTCTTAACTATACTCATTATTTGATACTGATAACCAACATCCAGATGATTCGTAGGCTCATCTAGAACGATAAAGTTAGCTTGCTGTGCCAAAGCTCTTGCAATCAGAACCCTTTGCTTTTCACCTCCGGATAAACTGGCAAAACTTCTTGCTTCATAGCCTTCCAACCCAACTGCTAATAAAGCTTCCCGGGCTACTCTGTGATCTTCCGTAGAACTGCTCAATAGTTTTTGATGAGCAAACCTTCCCAACATTACCATCTCCAGGACATCCATATCAAATTCAACATTATTTTCCTGGACTACAACCGATAGTTTTTTAGCAGCTTCCTTGCTTGGCAGTTTGAAAATATCCGTCCCATCAATGAACACTGCTCCTAAGTCTGGTTTGTATGCTCGATAAATGTTTTTAAGCAATGTTGATTTTCCGCACCCATTTGGGCCCACCAAACCAACAAAATCTCCTTTATTAATTATCAGATTAATACCAGAAATGATTTGCTGGCCTGCGATAGAAAACCCCAGATTTTCCACTTGCAATTTTATCATTCTCTGCCTCTAAATGCATTTTTTCTCTTTCTAATAAGGAAAAGGAAAAACGGTGCACCAAAGAAAGCTGTAACTACACCTATCGACAACTCTTGAGGTGAAGCAATCACACGGGAAATAACATCGCAGACAATTAGAAATAAACCACCCACTAAGACTGAAGCTGGGATAAGGCGCCGATGGCTGGATCCAACAATAAATCTGGTAATGTGTGGTATTACCAACCCTACAAAGCCAATGACCCCGCTGATGGAAACAATAGTACCCGTCAAAACTGTTGCTAAGATAATAATACAGGTCTTTGTCCTTCTCAGATCAAGACCTAAGGTAGCAGCAGTTTCATCTCCTAGCATGAGAACATCCAAGCTTTTATGAAAAAAACCAATCACTATGGAACAAACAATAAAGGCGGTCAACCCGTAAGACATCTTCGCCCAATTTGCACCTCCTAGAGAACCCAGCATCCAATACAAAGCAGTGTTTACTTTGTCGGAACCTGTTTTTGAGTGATAAATAAACACATTGGTGAGAGAGGAAAAAAGGGCTGATACTGCAATTCCAGCTAGTATAAGTTGTGTAGAGGTGATTCGATTGTTGATGGTAGCTACCTTCATGGACAATACTAAAGCTATAACAGCACCTATAGTTGCGCCAAACATAACATTGTAATTCCCAGCAAAGGAAAACCAACCAAATAGAATTGCACAGACAGCACCTGCTGAGGCCCCAGACGAGATACCGAGCACATAGGGATCAGCAAGAGAATTCTTTGTGAGGGCTTGCATTAGTATGCCCGACAAGGATAATCCTGCTCCAACAGCAAAAGCTAAGATAATACGTGGCAGTCGTAGTGTCCATATAATTGATTCAACATTTTTTTCCCAGGTTGGTTCAAAAAAATCTTTCCCCGTCAACTTGTTAATAATGACTTGCCAAATAGTAGAAGGATTGATATTGACACTTCCTACTAGAGTAGATATGACAAGTGCCAATACAAGCAAAAAGAACATAAACAAGCAAAAGAGCAAGAATTGGGGACGTTCTTTTAATGGAAGGATATTTTTTGATGAAGTTTTCCGCATATCTATCACGTTGCACTACAACCCCGACTTCCCAAAGGGTTACTTTGGGAAGTCGGGTGCTGTCATACCTTAGAATAGATCTGGATATAACATAGTCGCAATTTGCTTTACAAGGTCAGCCGAACCACAACTACCTTCCAAGTCCCCCAAAGGAACAGCATAAATACGTTTGTCTATGACAGCAGCAACATCTTTTAAAGCTTCATTACTGTATAGAAAGTCGATTTTTTCTTGAGCATCCCCTCTGGAATATTCGTTTACAATGATCACCTGTGGGTTTCTCTCTACCACCTGTTCCCAAGAAACAGTAGCCCATCCTTTATCAATGTCATCAAAAATGGAGATGCCGCCAGCCAATTTGAAAATATCCCCCGGCATGCCCTGACAGGCAGTAAACGGAGAATCCTCAGCTGAATCAAAGTTAAAAATCGTAACAGGATTCTCATAGGCGTCTTCACCTATAGTCTCTCTTACACTTTCAACAGTCCTCTTCATAGCAGCAATTCGTTCTGCGGCGACGTCTTCAACGCCAAAAATTTTGCCAAGTGTTTCATAGTCTTTATAAAGGCTTTCTAAGGTTGCCGAGTCTGAGCAGAGGTAAGGCATGTACATCGCAATGCCATTTTCCTGACAAAAATCCTTGTTGTAGTAATCTTCGCTGAAATCAGAATCCCAACCTATAAGGAAGTCAGGATTAACTGAGAGCAACTGTTCTCGAGAAATGTCTCTTCGTCCGCCTTCCCAAATGGTTTCAATGGTATCCCTCTCCGGAAAATCACGGGGAGATTCTTCAGCCCCTCGTGCTAAGGCGACTATATTATCTGCCAGGCCTAGGTCCAAAAGAATATCACTTAAGTGGTCGTAAAGACCTACTGCACGAGTGGGAGGTTGTAGAAAGGTCTGTTCAATTTTATCTCCCAAGCCACTGCGATCTAGGTCAACGGTTATGGTAACAGGGTTATAGTCATCCAATGCGGTTGCTGCACTTGTTTCTACTGAAGTCTTATTAGTAGAACTTGTTGTGGCCACGGTCCCTGTACTATCTGATGTTGTCTTCTCCTCAGCAGTCTTGCTACAAGCGGTAAAAGCTGTCAAGAGCAGGCTCACAGCAAGCAAGAGCACTAGGATCTTCTTTAATTTTTTGTGCATAAAAAACCTCCTTCTTTCTAAATCACGGAGAAGGAGTTGAAAGCAATAACCTAACAAAACCGCTCTCGTCATCCTCCGTGACACGGCTTCCATCATGCTAGGTCTTCTGGCTTAGAGCCTGTCAAAGAGCAGCTTCCCAGATTTTTCCTCCAGTGCTATGTTGCTCTTCCATCTCATCACAGCGGCGGGACCGCGCGGGAATTTAACCCGACTTCCCTATTAAGTCACATTGACAGCAGGACAGTAGTCATTTAATTTGGCATCATTGTAATACAAGCGAAAATTCTAAGCAAGGGCAGGGCGGGGAGCTAGGGACATTTCATTTTAATAACGGCAGTGAGACGGTAATTATCTTAATCATACCGTTGTGCATATGAGAGAGCAGTCTGTTAAGATAAATATTTCGCTCGATAATCATAATTCATTCCTAGCTCATCCTATTTTAAATTTTTGCGCGACTGGATCATTTTTTAAAATACGACAGCCTGTGGCAAGAGCAAAAAAGAAGGAGCCTCCCTCTCCCGATTGCTGCAAATTCGCAGTTGAATTTTACAGCAGTTATATATATCTTATACGTGAAGGAGTTGATAGTTATGCCAAACATTAAACCCATTTCCGATCTCCGCAATTATACCGAAGTGCTGCGTGATGTAGCTGTAGGTGCTCCCGTCTTTTTAACTAAGAACGGACGCGGCAAGTACGCCATTGTGGATATTCACGACTACGAAAAAACACAGGCAACCATTAAACTAATGAACGAACTCGCCAGGGGGCGTAAGTCCGGCGAGGAAAAAGGATGGTTGACTTTAGAGACCGTAGAAGAACATCTCGGAATCGCGCATGAATAATCTGCATTTATCTCCACAGGTAGAGAAAGACCTTTATGAGATCAAAGCTTATATTGAGAAGGATTTGGAAAATCCGCAGGCTGCGCTCTCCACAATTGCGAAAATCACAAAAACCATCCGCAGATTGCGGGAACACACACTGATCGGCGCATCCCTTTCCGCCATTGCCAATATCGACAGCGATTACCGCTACCTTGTTAGCGGCAACTTTATTGTCTTTTATCGAGTTGTCGATAAGGTCATTTTCATTGATCGTATACTTTATGGCCGTAGAGACTATCTGCGTATCCTATTCGCAGATGAAACTGAGGACGCATAAAGTCCGAACTCAATAGAACTCCCAACAATTAAACAAGTCAAAAGCTAAGTTGAAGTTTAAGTCGAAAACTAAAAAGTAATGAACTGTCGGCATTTTGTCGACAGTTGAAAATTAAAGCGTGATAAACGGTCACGGTTTGAAAGATTAGGTATTGACTTAAATAAATTTAGGTACTAAAATCTGATTAGGTAAATACCTAATTAGATTTGCATAGCTAACAAAGAGGAGGATTCTCATGGACAAGAATAAAGTATTAAAGGCAATCGCTGATGAAACGCGCATGAACATATTAACTTTGCTGCTTAAGCATAATTATTGTGTTCGCGCGTTGGCTAATGAGCTTGAACTGACCGAGGCAACTATCTCCCAGCATCTCAAGGTCTTACGTGAGGCCGGCTTGCTGGAAGGAGAAAGACGTGGCTATTTCATGCACTATCTTGTCAACCGCTCAGTATTGCTTAAACTGGCAAAAGAGATCGAGGCTTTGGCAGCTATCGAGCAGGAAGCTTGTCAGCCGGAAAAGCGTGATGACTGTCCCGCTGAAGAGAAGCACGAGTGCCCAAAAAAGGGACAATGCAGTGACGAGGTCAAGGAGTTTTGTCACGGAAAAGATGCGGACTAGATAAATAAGGTATAGATGAAGATAAACTTGATAGTATCAATCGCATATAAAAATATCCAGGTGAGTAAAAAATGACTATGGGAATGGTCGGCGTCAAAAATCTCAAAAAGACATATGGTGATTTTACCGCTGTCAATGATATTTCTTTTGAAATAAAGAAAGGTGAGATCTTCGGCTTTTTAGGCCCAAATGGTGCAGGTAAAACATCTACAATCAATATGATCATCGGTCTATCCAGGCCGACGGCCGGGGAGATTTTCGTTAATGGTATAGACGTTAAGAAGCAGACAAAAAAAGCGCAGGCTATTATGGGCATCGTCCCGGATGAAAGCAATCTCTACAATGAGATGGACGGCTTTGACAATCTCTGTTTTTGTGCCGCCCTCTATGGGATGCGTAAGGAGGAACGAAAGGCGAAGGCCCGACGGCTTTTGGAACAATTCAGATTAAAAGAGGCGGGTAAACGACCGTTTAAAGCCTATTCTAAAGGAATGCGCCGCAAGCTGACTATTGCGGCGGCACTTATCCATTCACCGCAAGTTTTATTTTTAGATGAACCGACAACCGGAATTGATGTGGAGAGCTCGAGGCAAATTCGCGACCTGATTGTGGCGTTGAAAGAACTGGGAACCACGATCTTTCTTACGACCCATTACATTGAAGAAGCAGAGCGCATCTGTGACCGCATCGCTTTTATTGCGGAGGGTCAAATTGTCTCCTCGGGTACAGTGCCTGAGTTGATGGATAGCGTTACTCACGGCCATGCTATCCGCTTTGTCACAGACAAAAACAGCGAAAGTATTGCCGCAGAATTACAGAGCAGCTTTGAGGGGAGCATAGTCACAATCCGGCCTGACCATTCTCTTGTTCTGCGATCGGAGCAACGCATTCCCTTGTTCCCGCTCATGGCATTTTTTCATGAGAAAGGGATAGAGGTTTACGAAGCACGAGAGCTTCGTCCTTCTCTGGAGGATGTCTTTGTTAAGCTGACCGGTATTGAATCCTCTGTACTCAAAAAAGACAAGGAGAAAGGGGATCGCCGATGAAAAGCCGGATTGCCTTTTGGAATATCCTGAAAAAGGATGTCAAGAACTATTAT